>Ga0307510_10000441_pt1 | contig 40198 bp, 18 predicted proteins | sample 12_EM_MG_FD_207224 | JGI IMG/M metagenome (GOLD analysis project Ga0307510, IMG submission 207224) | Populus trichocarpa ectomycorrhiza microbial communities from riparian zone in the Pacific Northwest, United States - 12_EM | ecosystem: Host-associated > Plants > Roots > Unclassified | place...
GAAATTGTAGATAGTTTTTTGTTAAAGTTATTTTTTTATATAAAGTGTGATTTATTTTATGATGTAATAGCAATAGTTAAATCCATAATATTTAAATTAAAAACCATCAATATTAATATATATTTTTTAAAATTATTTTATAACCTCAATTTCAAAAGCATTCTTAACCAAACACATTAAAATTACTCTTTCTTCAACCTCAATTTCAACCACAGTTTTAACCAAACACCTATTTTTTCAAACCAACCTCAACTAAAAGTACTTTTTATAAAACAATTTTTTTTAAACCACAACCACAACCGCTACTGCAATACCAAACACACTCTTAGAATGAGCTAAAACCATTGTTCTCACATGAAACACTCCAAATAAGGATCTAGTTGCCATCAATCTCTGTTTGAGTTTCATTGTATCTCTTATAGAAAAAGGATCTAAGTAAGTATGAGATGAGATCCATAAATCAACAAGATCTTGAACACAAGCCCCATCAAGTGGGATAACATCCATTTTATTCTAGAATACTACACACTCAACTCTTTAAAAACTATGTTTCCACAAACAGTAGCTTAAACAACTAAGAAGAACTCACACAACTATGAAGAACTCACGTAACCTGATAATACATGCAAAACATAAGATGTATTCTAGAACATTATCACATTCTTAAGCCTGGTTTTATTTTTTATTTTTGTAATCCCAGCTTCGAACTCATCTATCATGTTAGCACAAGCCTTCCAACAAAAAAAAAAGCATCACCAAACTTATTTTTATTATACAACAAAAAGATAAGCACCAAGATTTATCTCTAAATCTTCAACGAAAAATGCTAAATATGAAAAGGCTGATGAAATTTGATCAATCAAGTATCGTGGTTGATTTTGTTGCCGGAATATCAATATGATAGCCAATTAATTCTTTGCTAGGTATCCAGGTTGAAATTTTATTAATTTTATAATCAAGTACCTGTACTTTATAACTTTTTGTATTTGAGTACCTGTTTGATCTTTTTACTGTTTGAGCACTTGTACTCATAAAATGTTATCATTTTCATCACCTTTCGTTACAATTGAGCTGACATTCCAGTTACCTCCAGTACAAGTGGACCTTGTATCCGAAATGGCCATGATCTTGTCATTATTTAACTTTTTTGTTTTTCATCAAGAAATTAATAAATATATATATAAATAAATAAAACACAAATTTTAAGTCATTTATCCTGAGAAAAATCATGAAGTATGCCATTTATCTTCGTCGATTTCCAATACATGACTCGTTGACAGAGAAATAACTGCTCCATTATCAAATTTGTGACATAAATTAACAGAGGTACTTGATTGATCTAATTTTATAAATACAAGTACGTACTTGAATAGAAAAAAAAATAGTGCATGTACTCAAATAAAAATAATTATAAATTACAAGTAATTCATAGACCATTATAAAAAATAATTAATATATATGACAAAATAATATTTGTTATAGAGATTTTAAACAATGAATTTAATTAATAAGAAATGAAAATCATCACATATAATGATTTTTTATATATAGAATATTCCTGCCTTGGAATCAAAGTCCTGTAAAAAAAGAATTCACCATACATTACTTTAGAATGTCCACTTTCATATACTATAATCCAAAACCAATGAATCTCTTCACAGATTAAACAAGAACCACAGTCAGGATGCTTGCTTAATTTATAAGAGATTCGTGTGACAATCACCTTAGAAAAATCAGCCAAAAGATTTAGAATAATGCAACAAAAACACAAATTCCAAACTAATTAGTGTCAATTATATGCTTTCATTAAATGTTAACACTAATTACATGGTTATTGATACTTAATTATAACTGAATTTGTCCTATAATAAAATATTTATTAACAAGCTGAAGACACAGAAAATCAGAAAAGGTTAACTTAATTATTGATAATATTTGTGCAAAACAGCATGAGTATCTCGGTCTTTTCATGAACACGGTTTCCTTAAAAACCGGCCTCTACGCGGCCCCCACTTTATTCCTAGTTTCCACCGAACCTTCTGGATTCTTCCTCAACACTTCTCTGTTTTTTTTCCCCTTAAATTTCTATCATCATTATGCCCTTCTTCCCATGAGTGCCAAACAAGCAAACGCTCTTAGCAATTTTAACAGCATAAAGGGGAAATAAGTGAATTACTACTCTATCCTTATAGCTACTTCTTTTACTTAACAAAATGAAGAATATAAAACAACTAAAAACACATTATTAATTTATTTATTTTTGTGTTAATATAAAAAGATTTCAAGCTCTTAACTTACCAGCAAAGGATATTTTGAGTTTCTTATCGATATCCCACCAGCTAGGCACTTTCCTTGCATCCCACGTAAATTCCCTTTTATTTACCCTAAAAATCCAACTCACCGAAAGCACAATCTCTGGCTTTACTAAATTATATTCCAAGCCTATTAAATTACTGAAAAGTTCATGACGCTGTATAATCAAATGATATTTTTATAAAAATAGTTATAAGCTTATAATCTTTAATTTAATTATTGAATTGGATTAAAATCTCGTTAATATATCTTAAATATCATGCTTTTTATAAAAATTTTAAGACAACAATATCCAAGTTTAAAAGCATATTCAAATCCAGGCTAGAATGGACTGTTCAAGGATTTTTTTTTAATTTTTCTAATTATTTTAGGATCTTTTCTTAAATTTTAATGATTTAGATTTTATTCTATTTAAATTTATATTTAAATAATTTTATGCAAAAGAGTCTATAAATTATGAAAATTATAAACAAATGGGAATATTTCTACTATTTAAAGCTTAGCTCTTAACAAATTTAGATAGTTTTTCGCTGTAGGCTGCCTAAGCTCGCAACTTTCTTGCATTTTATTCCAAAATCTCACTTGAGTTTTCTTTGTTTACTGTGTTTAGACCCGGTTTATTACCGAGTTACTCCCGATTTATCCAATGGAGAGAGCAGGCTATCGAGGCGGAGGAAGAGGTGGTCATGGTGGTATGTACGGTGGTGGTAGAGGAGGTTATGGAGGGGGAGGAAGAGATGGTGGTCGTGCTAGCGGGTATGGTGGCGGTGGTCGAGCTGGCGGGTATGATGGTAGTGGTCGTGCTGGCGGGTATGATGGTGCTGGTCGTGCTGGCGGGTATGATGGTGCTGGTCGTGCTGGCGGGTATGACGGTGCTGGTCGTGCTGGCGGTCCACATCAGCATTGGAGACCAAACAATCAAGCTGGTAGCGGTGGTGGTCCTCCACCCGGTCAAAGTGTTGGTGGACTGGGGGGCACAAGGGGTGGTGGATCACATTCAGAACGGCATGGAGGTGCTCCAACCAGTCAAAGTGGTGAAATGGGGCCTAGAAGGGGCTGGGAAGTCCGTGGTGGTAGTGAAGAAGGAAGGAGAGACCAGGTGTCAGAAACTGGGGGAGGAAAGGGACCTTCAAGACCTGTTAATGTGAGTCCATCCAGCAATTGGGCTTCTGGTTCTAGTTCTTCTGGTGATCTTGAACCTAGTAAGCATCTTTTTTGTTTATCAAGTATATTGCTTTCTGTGTATTCAGTTCGGTTGCTGATGATTTGCAAAGAATATGAAATGGTCGTGGTTAATATTTTTTGTTGTTTGATGAATTAGTATGTCTTTTTTGGTTCAAGCTTGAAACTTTTTGTTGATTTTTTTCAAGTTGGATAAAAAGAAGGGATTTTTGTTTCTGGGCTTTAAAACTTATATTGTTCTGGATATGTCAAGTGTTGGAACAGAAGAGTTACAATTTAGACTGTATTTATGGTCTGTGTTTCTGGGTTTTGCGGTTTTGTTCTTTTTAGTTTGTTTAATGAAGTAACTTTGTTTGCATTGCATATCAAATAGGAGTGATATTCATGACTTGTCGTGTACCAGACTTGGGTCTTTTGGACTTTGTTTATTGTTAATTACCAAACTGGAATGGTGTCTTTCTACTGGCAATGCAGTGATCCTTGATCAATTTTCTTGTTTTTTTTTTTTTTTCATTTTCTGGGCGTTCTTACCTTTGTTGTTGGGTATATTAGTCTTTATATTATAAGAAATGCCTTAACGATATCATGAGAGTGTTACATAATGAAATTTTGATTGGTTGATGAGCGATCGGTGAGATACTATATTTCTGAGACCTGTAATTGTTGACAACCTGATCATTGCTTCCAGATATGTTTTGAATTTGATTTTGTTATAATATTTACGTGTAAGCTAGAGTCGCAACTTGCATACTTCTTAGGTGCATAAAAGCAAAAAGTTGCAATTCTGAATTTTGACTATACTCAACAATTTAGGAGGAAGCCAAATTTGGAACTGTATAGCAGTCAATTCAAACTGTGTTTAATTTTCTCTTCATCAATCTTATTTATTAATGATTCGCTAAAAGAACCGGGAAGAAAGAAAATCAGATCATAATCAAGATTATTTACTTACTATACCCCAATCCAGGGCTTTATACTTCTGTAGTGGGCCATTGAATTTTGCCTAGATTTTTTCTTTTATCTTTCCTCTTTTGATTAATGCTATTTCATTGACTTGTACAAAAAGGTTAGTATGCCCTACTTGTGTTTTTTTTTGGTCAACTTCAATCCAAGTTGTGGTGATTTGTATTTCGTGGATCTTTGTCATTTTAATTTTTGTATTTTTCTTAAATTGTTAGAAAAAATGGGGATAAATCTCCTGGACAGTGTGTTCAAGACTTTGATAAGAAGTTTTTGCAACTTTTTACTGTCCTTGTCTCGCTTTTAACAACATGGGTTTAGAAAATAGTTAGTGGATGATGTTATGCTTGAAATTCAAAGTTCAACTAAGTTCAGATAGTTATTATCTGTAGCTAACGCAACAATGTAGCAAAGAAATCATGCTCATCCTTTTATTGTCTTTATTAACAAATTGGTTTTGGGACAGTATCTTCTTCTTCTTTTTTCAATCTTGAATGAATATGAAGTCAGGGCAACTGCAGATAGAGCAACTAGATGCTGAATATCTGTCTATTCCAAGATTCAATAATTTTTTTATAGCAACAATTGGATACTTTGAATTTGTCATATGTTGGAAACATTAATGGGATAAGCTCTCTTTTCTTTGCAGGTCCTAATGTGCCAAAAGGATTGGCTTCTGTCAGTGCTAATAGGATTAGTCCAGTTCTACGACCAGATAAAGGTGGCAAACTGGCTGTCCGAACTCCTAGACTTCTTGTAAATCATTTTCTTGTCAAGTTCAATCCTAAGAGCATCATACGGCATTATGATGTTAATATCAAGCAAGAAGTGCTTCCAAAGCATGGCAGGCCTGGGAAAATTTCAAAGTCCAATTTAGCAATGATCAGGGATAAGTTATTTGCTGATGATCCTTCTTCGTTTCCTCGTGCTATGACTGCTTATGACGGGGAGAAGAACATTTTCAGTGCAGTTTCCTTGCCCACTGGAACATTTAAAGTGCAGGTCTCTGAGGCAGAAGATGCCAAACCACGTTCTTACCTGTTTACCATAAAGCTTGTGAATGAACTTGAGCTGCACAAGCTGAAGGATTACTTGGACGGGAAACTTCGCTCAACACCTCGTGACATATTGCAAGGGATGGATGTCGTGGTGAAGGAGCACCCAGCTAGGACAATGATCTCTGTTTCCCGTAGCTTCCATTCTGTTAGAGATCATCAAATTCACCTTGGGCATGGAATCATAGCATCTAGAGGGTGCCAACATAGCCTCAAACCGACCTCCCAAGGAATAGCTTTATGCTTGGACTATTCTGTTCTGTCATTTCATGAGCCACTTTCTGTGATAGAATTCTTGACAAAACATATTTCTGGGTTTAATTTAAATAATTTTAGAAGCTTTAGGAGGGCTGTGGAAGGTGTGCTGAGGGGACTGAAAGTTAGAGTGACTCACCGTGTCACCAAACAAAAATATGTTATTACAGGGTTGACGAGAGATGACGCTCAATATATTACATTTCCTCAAGAAGATCCAGATGGCAAGGCTTCGCAGAATGTTAGGCTTGTTGAATATTTCAGGCAAAAATATCAGAGAGATATAGTGCATCAAGATATCCCTTGCCTAGAGATGAAAAGCAAGATGAAGAACTATGTACCAATGGAGTTCTGTGTCTTGGTTGAGGGACAAGTATTTCCAAAAGAGTATCTGAAGGAAACTGAAGCCAAGATGTTGAAGAAATTCTCACTAGCAAATCCAAAGGATAGACAGAAAACAATATGCAGGATGGTGCAGGATGGAAATGGACCTTGTAGGTATGTATATGCAACACGTTGCCTTTTCATTCTGATACATTATTGAAGCTCATATCTTTTACACAGGTGTTCTGTTTGCTTCATGTTAGATAGTAAAAACTTCACCTAATAGTTTAAGCTTTTAGATTGAGATTGTTCTTTGATATAAAAATAGAGCCTTGATGATCAAATATTTGTGTTAGAATATTACCATCCCATTCTAATTAATAAAATTCATAAAAAAAAAATAAGTACAAAGTAATAGTGGGTATATATAAATTTCAAATTCAAAAAGCTTTTACACGAAGGGTGACACGAGGGGTGTTTTAGAGAATAATATAAAACCATTCTTAGATTATTACCTAATAGCCTAAGCTTTTAGATTAAGATTGTTGTTTGATATTTCACAAAGAATAATGAATTGAGATGGTTTTCTGATTGATTGTTGTTTTCCAATTTGTTTACAACTTTTTCATCCTTTGTATGTTCCCTATTACATATTTAATTAAATGTCGTGTTGATTGTTACAGTAGCATTTGATAAAACTGCTGAAAGTAATGTTATTTTATCCATCTGCACGACAGCTTCATTTTTCTGTTGGGATTTGTCTAAGCAACAAGGATTCTTTACAGTCACAGACAATGTCATAGTCTCATCGTATGTATTTATGGTTGTTGACCATGTCATTGTTAGTATCATGGTATGTCACCCTGGTGAATACAGCTTCTGCTCAAACTAGTGGTTTTTATGGAATGTGCACCCTGAATACAATTAAAATTATAGTTCTTGACAGAGGAATATACAATGCATATTCAAGTCTTGCCTATCTGAGGATCTCGGAAATGACTAATTTTCTGTCAAGATTAAAATCTTAAGTCTGGGAAGTGTCTTTTTTATATGGTATGCTTGCATCATTTTACATGGGGGATTATTGTATGGTACACTTGCATAATATTACAGAAGCAAGCGTAGAACTCTTAAATATGATAAGCATTCTGGGTATGCTATGTAACTTGCAATATGATATTCTTGGTTAAAGTAGAGGATGGGTTCCTCATGTTGTTTATTATTTTGTTTGCAGTGGAGAGATTATCCGAAATTTTGGAGTGGAAGTCAGCAAGAATATGACCTCATTGATTGGTCGTGTGATTGGGCCACCTGAATTGAAGGTAGGTGCCCCCGATGGCAGGGTGATTAAAATACCAGTTGACAAGGAGAAGTGCCAATGGAATCTTGTTGGGAAAGGAGTGGTTGAAGGGAAACCAATTGAGCGATGGGCTGTTCTTGACTTCAGCTCTGATGATTATCAAGACCGATTAAATCCGCGCCAATTCATCCCTAAGCTGATTGCTCGATGCCAGAGTCTGGGGATTCGCATGGAGGAGCCTCTCTTTTATCAACCTACTAGCATGCGGAAGTTCTCTAATGTTGATGTGCTTCGTGAACAACTTGAAACAGTCAATGAACGGGCTCACAAAAGCTGCAGAGGCCAGTTGCAATTTCTTCTCTGTGTCATGTCAAGGAAGGATCCTGGTTACAAGTATCTCAAATGGATTTCTGAAACCAAAGTTGGTATTGTGACACAATGCTGTTTGTCCACTCCTGCAAATGAAGGAAAGGATCAGTACCTTGCCAATCTCGGTCTCAAGATTAATGCTAAGCTTGGAGGAAGCAATGCAGAGCTCAGTGACAGACTCCCGTACTTTGGGAATGAAAACCATGTCATGTTTATTGGGGCTGATGTCAATCATCCTGGTGCTCAAAACAAAACAAGTCCATCCATTGCAGCTGTTGTTGGTACTATAAATTGGCCAGCTGCAAACCGCTATGCAGCTCGAGTTCGTCCTCAGTGTCATCGTAAAGAGCAGATTCTGAATTTTGGTGATATGTGCTTGGAGCTTGTTGAATGTTATTCCCGGCTCAATAAAGTGAAACCTGAGAAGATTGTGATTTTTCGTGATGGGGTCAGTGAGGGCCAGTTTGATATGGTTCTTAATGAAGAGTTAATGGACATCATGAAGGCATTCAAGTCAATCAATTACACCCCAACCATAACACTCATTGTTGCCCAGAAACGGCACCAGACTCGTCTTTTTCCTGGGGATGGGGGATCTACTGGCAATGTGTCTCCAGGCACAGTTGTGGACACAACAATTGTTCATCCTTTTGAGTATGACTTTTACCTCTGTAGCCACTACGGAAGCCTTGGGACAAGCAAGCCCACACATTATTATGTTCTATGGGATGAGCATGGCCTCAGTTCTGATGACTTGCAGAGGCTCATATACAACTTGTGCTTCACATTTGCTCGTTGCACAAAACCTGTGTCATTAGTCCCACCAGTCTACTATGCTGACCTCGTTGCTTATAGAGGAAGGCTTTACCATGAGGCCGTAATGGAAGGGCAGTCTCCATCTTCATCATCTTCAAGGACTTCATCATCACTTTCAACGGCAGCTTCGCTGGAAGAGAGGTTCTTTACGCTGCATGCAGACCTGGAAAACATCATGTTTTTTGTTTGAAAATCTACCAGCAAATCTCCATCTCTTTTGGCGGTGAAGGAGATTGCCACCGATTCTCTTTTGGAAATGATGTTACACAAGCTTGCACCTTTACTAGGCAAATCAAATAGTGGAGTTTGTGCGTGAATCTAACTATCTGGAAACTCCTCTGTATTTCCCATGGTTTCACAGACCATGGGAATTGGAGGAATGACATGTCATTTAGCTTTGTTTTCCGTTTGGATGGTTCGTTTTCTGTGTGTTTTCTCATCGGATCTTGGTTGCTATTTCTAAGCTTCATGTGCGTTAAGACGTTTGATGGCACTACAGTTCTTGACATTGTTGTTGGTTTCGAATTTGAAACTACGTTTCTTTTGATGCTGTTCAGATGCCTCGGTGATTGATCCTTTATTTCATATCAGTTATACATTACTGCTAGTCCTTGTGTGATTTTCCCTGTTACCTATGCATGGAGTTTCAAAGAAATCAGATAGATTTGGTACAAACAAATAGATTGAACTCAAATAATTTTGGTATTCAGTCCTCTGGGAGGACATTCTTTCCCTTGCTGCTCACATGGTATATTTTTGTTGGGATCAGAGGTCCTCTGTCACTGAAGAACACTGCTAGAAACCCAAAATTTGTTTTACGAAGGTGATGAACAATTACATGTTAGAAGCGAGGATAAAAATTACCAAACTTGCATCTTAACGACAGATGTTATCTCGTAGTGTTTGTTTACTATTTTGGAATAGAAAAAACAAACAATAAGGATAAATGATAAATATTTCTTTATATTTCTTATTTTGAATAATATAAAAAATTATTTTAAAAATAAATTTATTTTATGTTTTTATTTTTATGTTTTCAACCAATACATTTTTGTTTTTATTACCTCTATTTTTTCTATTTCAAAACATTATCCTAAAGCAATGAGAGATTGCTTTCTAGATGTACAAAGCCAAAACTTTGGGGCCAGTATGATGTCAATGACAGTATAACGTATCAGTGGTGTCAAAGTTAATCTTTTTGTTTTTTTCCCTTTTTTTTTTGTTATCTTTCATGAATTCTACAGCTTTCAATGATTTGAATATAAAGATTGCATTTTATTTTAATTTATGACTTAATTTTTTAGGAGTTTGAGATTTTAATAAAAATATTAAATAAATAACAATTTAATTTACTAGGATAGATACTTTTATCTTGATTGAAAAATATTGATTACCGGATCAAAATCCGTTAATTTTTTTAAAATAAAAACTTATTTTTTAAAAAAACAATATTTTTTTTAAAAAAATTTACTTAAAATAATTTTTTATAATATTTTTTACTTAAAAATTATTTTAACACTAGCACATCAAAACAAAAAAAAAAAACAATAATTAAAAAAAAAATTAGTTTCTTTTAAAAAATCACAGCAACAATCAAACTCCAACTAAGATGTCATGTTTTTTATTTGAGAGGCGATGGAGAGGTAACGTCCTTCTCTTCTCATGGTAGGCATGGAGATACTAACCCTTTTCTGTAAGACTGCATGGAAGTTGACATTGTTAGTTTTGAATTCAAACTATGCTCCTTTTTTTTATGTTTGATAGACTTGCTGTAAAATACTCTCAGATGTCTGTGAAAAATAAACACAAGATTCAGAACTGTCATTTCTTTCAGGCAATGTCACTGGCAAAGACTATATAGAGTGATTTGTCAGGTTAACTATAATCCCAAGTATCTCTATAGCTAATCAAAGTTAGGAGCTAGACATTTTTGGACCTATAACTATGGGAGCAAATGCTTTGTATTTTCATGAAAGTTCTCTAATCATTGCTTCATAATCTTGTACAAAACTAGTACTCAACTGCTTAAAAGACACGAAATGCCTTTTGGGATGCTTTTAATATATTGATGCCAAATCAGTGCTCTTGTCATGTCAGTCATAGGTCTTCTTTTGCTGCAATAGATAATTCTATGGCATCCATGCACTTATGATTTCTTAATCAAGATGATTGGATTTGAAAGTATTAGAGGACATTAGGGCTTGGAGTTATGGAACTACATGCATGTACAATCTTGTAAGAATCTACTCTTACATAGATGCCTTACCTTCACGTTTGGTGCATTGGATTTTTTCAGCTGTGGTCCTTTTTTTAAGATTCCTGGAAATTTGGATTACTCATGACTCTATGGTTCAAATTAATGTGGAATGTTGTGTTTTTGTTCTATTAGGTAGAGTAATAGTGTCATTCATGTGGAACTGGGACTCCATGGTTCAAATTATTGTGGAATGTTGTGTTTTTGTTCTATTAGGTAGAGTAATAGTGTCATTCATGTGGAACTGGGACCATAGCTTAACATTTTCTGCAGACGGGGGGGACCCCAAGAACAAGAAGAAGACAATATAACTGGATAGGACATACATTCTTTCAGTTAATTGCCGCTCATACTGTATTTTTTTCTTGGAATTTTATGCCCTCTTTTCACCAAAGGGAACTGCAAGACCAGAACACTAAAATTTGCTGTATTTAGGTGATATCAGTAGAATTCAAATATGTGGGGAACATGGGCATCACATAGTTGAGAAAGACACCTGCATAAATTTTAATGAGAAAATTTAAATCCTGAGACAGTAGGAGTGTCGAGTGACAGGTAGGCTTGGCCAGTGGAGACAAATGTAAGCTGCAATGGGACTCTAGATGGCGACCATTGCATGTGTGTGTGAGTTGGAAAGATGCAGAGATAATGTTCAATGTGAAATTCCCAGCCAAGTCTTTTGAGGCTGATGAGGTGCATACAGAAGAATATTATCTCTTCAAATCTAAAGCTTTTTTGAGAATTGGAGAAATCTACTTCAATATTGAGATATAGCTTTTTACAAAATCAATGAAAGTGAAGAGAGAACTCACACTGGAACCATTCCTATGCAGTATACATGCATTCAGAAACCAAGAAAGTGTATAAAATTGGCAAGACGAGAAGAAGAACATGTAACAAACTCCTCTTGAGGAACAAAAGCTCTAACCTCCCACTTTGCGACGATCGCAAAATAGGAAAATCTTCAACGTTGTGCTTGCACTTCTTGACTCCTGTAATTGCTTGTGTTGATTGACAAGATAGGCTGATAAGTTATCCAAGTCACAAAGGATTTCGAAGAGGATCTATCAACTCTTTATTCAATGTTGAAAGCATTGAGAGATATTCTGTCAACAGATAATGATAGGTTAAGGAGTGAGATAACCTTCTAAAAGATATCAATTCTCAGATATGACAGGTTTGAACCATTTGCAGACATGCTAGAGCTAAAATAATCCCTTTAAGCTCATCTTTATTTTGCATAAATTCCATGTTTTCTTCTTAGGTTTTGAAGAATCTTGACTAATTTGCCTGCTTTTTTTGGCGAGAAAACAGAAGATAAAACACCCTTTTATATACTTTTCACCAAAAATCAATGATCAAGAACATCATACCTGAACTTTTTATGAGATGCTGTGGTGAAAAAGATGGACTCACTCTTTCAATTAGAGCTTTGTCATAATGTGGTAATTCTAGCAGTTGCGGCTGAAATTTTGAGATTGAATTTTCATTTGTTACTGGAAGCAGGATTCTGCTCATCCATGCAACAGTGAAGAGGCTTGATTGCACTAAATTTGGGATGCCATTGGCAATGGAATTCGAAAGGGCAGCCAAAAAACTCTTGCTGCCACTGTTGAGCAAGACTACTGCTACTTTCCTTTGCCAATCTTCCATTGCATCTTCCTCTTCATTCTAGTTGGGCCATTCAAATAACACAAGCAATCATTAAACAGGAGAGTATAAATTTTTTTTTGTCACCAAATTAACTACTGCTACTTCATTTGTTAAAAAGACTAATGTGACAAATTAAAAAATGCAGCACCAGAAGAACCACTCCTCCCTAGTACTAATTTTTCTTCAGACTTGAACTTTTTCTAGAAGTGAATTTATTTTGCTGGTATGTTGCTATATTAAAGCTTACCAAGTTCCCATCAACCATTTCCTTTTGTCGAAATGATCCTCGTAATCTCTCATGGAAGCCTGCTTGTTGTAAAAGCCAATCTTCTGCGGTCGCCTCTCCATTGTATGAAAAACAGCCTCCCAACATCAAGAGAGCTTTTGAGGATTGTTCTTGAACCTTTGTGCTGGGGCAATCTAAAGATTCTGTGATTGCCTCAACTGCTTCTTCCCTATACAAACTGGACTTCGAAAGATCTCCCTGCAACATCACTGCTACTTATTGTTCAAGATTTTGAATCCAAACTGTTATAAACTAGTATTTTGGTCTCGGCACCAAAAATGGACCATTAGCTTACTTACAAATGGACTTACCAGAAGCTCAAGCTGTAAGAGAACTGCCGCAACCAGCGGGCGTTCTTCAGGCGAAGATCTCTGGAGATAGACTAAAAAGATGTGCATGGTGTTCAAGCCACCCCATCCATTATTGAGTCCCGTTAAGAATTTAACGATCCGTGTTCTTCTGCTCGCATTTCCTCAGATTAATCAGAATACAAATTGAATACTAAGCTTACTAAACATGTTTTACAGAAGTGAAACTAGAAAATTCATACCTGCTCAGGCACAGTAGCTCCGCTAGTAAATTGAATGCACACCCATTATAATTCTTCTGGATACCAAGAACAATGAGCTCAAGGAGAGAAGTCTTGTTCAAATTGTCAGCTAAGTAGTTCCGACAGCTCCCATTAGCTCGAACGCAACATAACATGAGCGTAGCAGCATGATTTCTCTCGATAACGTCCCCTACTTCAAAGGTCCTTGCCAACAAGCTCAATCCTCCCAGGGAAACAACTTGACTAGCATTCTCTAAGTTCCTATCTTCATCAAAACCTGTTAGAAGTTGGTCTAAGAAGTACATTGCTGCCTTTTGAGGCATGCACCTTACTGTGAATAAGGTCTGCAACTGGCCTCCAAACTCTAAAACTCGAAGGACTAGTGCTACCCACTCGATAGGAACCATCTGTTTTGCCTTCGGCTTCGATAGGTAAAGCAGAACAGCAGCTTTGAGAAATAAACTGCTACTTTTTAAGAGTTTCATGAAGATCTTGAGCTGTGGATCAGCGTTTAGTACTATTAGCCTATTTGCTTCATTTCTTGTTACAAGCTGTGCGAGAATAGATATTGCCAGCTCTAGAACTTGATCATCAGTGGAAGCAAACAAGACCTCAAGCAACCCTTCAATCACAGGTACCTTTGATAAAGCACCTTCAATTTCGTTACTGCCAGGTGAGTCCAACCAGGCTTTGGCAGTGACATGGATTGCAATTTCACACTCAGCTAGACTATCTGAGGAGCAAATAGTGCTAATGGCTCTACTTAGATCACTAGGAGGGAGATGGATTGTCTCTTCATTCCTGATTGAATTACTCCTGACTATGATGTTTCCATTAACCAGGCATTCTGATAACACACTTTGGCAGGAAAAGAGCCTAAAATAGTCTGATTTCTGAGGCTCATGCCATGTATCATTTTTCGAAATTCCATAATTTTGACTCGATGGCCTTCGAGGATTCCTCGTCTTCTTATACTGTAAAAATTAGAAAACTATTGATTGTATTCCTCCAATAAAGCAGTAGACTTTAGTTAGAAATAGGAAGGTGGTAGCAGAGTTTCGGGAATAGGGACAAAGATACTCACAGTAGCATAATTGCAATCTTTGTATTCATCTATGCACACCTTTTCTTCCTCTATGCTCCATGTATCCATTGAAGCTCTATTTCGAGAATCGAAGTCCATCGATTGGCGTTCTAGCGTGGGGCCAAACACAGCTCGGTATCTTTTGAGATTAACACAAAAATCATAAAGCAAATAACATACTGTCAAGACCTTTTTTCTAATTTTGAAAAATAAACTTGGAAATGGTGATCAATGACTTACAAGTTTGTGTTGATGGAGGAACGTGAGTTATAAGAATCCGATGATCTCCTCATTGATGGTGCATAACTTGATCTAGATGGCAAAGGGATGGCTGGAACAGAAGGGGCTTTAGCCCCAACCTTGAGCCACTCTTTATAGTAAAGAGCAAACTGGATTGTTCCCATATCCATCTGGTCATTATAGACCTTACTCAAAGTTTTCACCTTTCTTTCCATCTCAACATGCTGGGAGCCTGAGAGAAATTCAAGTTCCTCATGGTACCAAACTTTAAGATGAAGAAGATGGGGAAGAAGGAAATGCTCCCAAAGATCAGGAAGCAAGTGAGTTCTTGCTAAAAATGGCGCATCGCAAAAAACATGAAGTAGATGCCTGGCAGATGTCCTGTCATTCTTCTCTAGCTTGTAAACAATAGACAAGTACAATTGAGCACAAGCTGAGAGATGTGAATTGGGAACACCACAAGTGGAACCATTCCCGGATTTCTTAGAATTCAATGAAGCAACAATGTTCAAAAGCTGGATTGGGTTTTTCAATGACTCCACCTTCACCTCCTTTCTTGTTGCTTGCTCTTCAACCAACTTCTCAATGCTTTCCATTCCCGACTCCATATTCCCAAAAATCCCATCATCCGAACCCATGCTTCTTCCCACCAAGCAAGAGTTGCACTTCTCTCTAATCATCTCCCTAAAACTCACATCTTTTGTGTACCTGCCTATATAACCACTGAGTATAGATACCACTGCTCTAATAGCTATTTCATCGATTGCAGGATCTTCTCCCCTCAACAATGACTTAGACTGCAATCTCTCCGTATCCGAACTCACTCTCCTCGATGAAAATATCGACGACCCTTTTCGAGTGGAGGCCTTATCGGTCTTCTTCTTGGAAGAATGGGGTCTTTTCTGATCATGGCAAACATGTATAGGCAATATTACAGACTCTTCTGGTCTAATTAATCTGTCTCTGGGCTTCACTTGTGCTCTATTTCTCAAGAAACTTCTGTGCTCAAATCCTTCCTCAGCGAGCAACTGATTCAAGGAAGCCATTTCTAGGTGAACTGAGTTTGGTTTTGGAGCGAAGAATTAAGTGTCAAAAGGTTCACTGACATTCCTTCACAACCAAGAATAGATAACAAAGTACAGCTATAGAAGCAAGAAAATGCAAGAAAGTGGTTAAGAAAGACACACAAATAAGGACAGAGAGAACTCAGGGTGATTTTCTTTAGGTAAACCGGCCCGGTTCAAATTAGTTACATCAGTTAAAACTCCCACCAATCAAACCCAACAAATACAATTCTTCATAAAATACTGTAAGTTAAAACAAGAGGGAGACAGGGATGTGATATGGCCTGAGATGAATGGATCAATCAAGCAAGCAAGCAAGAAAGAAAACAATTTTTGAAACTAGGGGAAGCATATGAAATGCCTAGCATGAACAGGACCCACACTGACAGAAGTAGCAGAAATAATCAAATTCATGGAAAATTAGAAGCAGATCAGCGCGCAGAACAACATCTAGTCTCAATGGCATTGCATGATCGATGTTGCCTTGTCAAATGCTTTTGAGTGCCAGTTCAAGATTTGTCTTTTGGGGGCAAAGTGTCATAGGACTAAGTACAGCTTTATAATATAGTCATTGAAGTATTGAATTTTTATTAAATTTATTTTTATCCCTTTTACCAGAACAAAACAGTAGAAGGGTTCTAATTCTAATGTTCAAAATAAAATAATTAGATCAATGATTGGTGTTCATGAAAAGAGAAGAAAAGGAAAATATTATTTTGATATGGTTGTTGTGATCTTCCTCTTGTCTTTAGTTATGAAGTGTTTCAATTACAACTCAAATTTGAGCCTTCGAAACCTTTATGTATGCTTTGTAGTATTAAGTTTTATATTAGTCCTTTTTTTTTCACAAACCTCAAATTAGCCCCCATATAGCCATAATATATAATTCAAAATCCAATGGAGGGTTTTCAAAGAATATTTTTCTCAATTGGGTCCCCAAAGTATTAAGATATTCTCGATTGAGTTTTCTATCCAAGTAGCCCTTACAAATATTTAATAAAAAGCGCTAAGCTTTTTGTATTTTGTATTGTTTATATATATATATATATATATATATATATATATAAACATGTACAATTTGACCATTAATGAAATGCAGAAGGGACTCAATTGAGATGAAAAAAAGCTTGAAAACTCTATGGAAAAATCATATTTAATCCTAGGGGATTTAGTTTTTACCCCAGCCACTGGTCTGCTAGTCTAGCCAGCCACAAAACAGCTAGTACACATACATTTATTGACAGGACAGAATCTTGTACACTTCACTATTTGTATTAACATACATGTCAAGCAAAATTAAATATAAATTAGATAAAAATTAAGTAATGATTAATTGAATTTATAGTTTTACACATAACAAAAACCCTAGCAACACACAACATGATGTTGGGAATTGAAAGGATGTTTTTTTCAATTTGGCCCTCTTGAATGATCAATAATATAGATTCCTTATTGATTTGATGATCAAATCAAATGAATTGTCCAAATAAATAGTTAGAAAAGACAATTTTCAAGTGGGATTGATATATACTTAAGGAGATAATTTCAAAGAAAGAAAAATCATCAGAGCAACTTGGTGAAGACATGGTTGATTGATTTCACTTTCAAACGGTGATAGAATAGGGTATACCAAGGCAGTTGTTGGATCTTATATAGAAGAAAATTTGGTGGGTTGATATTGACCCATCAACTTTTTATTTGAAAAGAAATGCATTCACGGGTCGCTGTATTTTTTTATGATTGATGGGTCCATGAAACTAATTCAATTGATCTCTACTTGTAGCTTGTTCGCCTATTTATGAATCAATGATCCTTTTGAGTCATCTTGAAGGATTTCATAGCCAAAAGGGAAATGGTAAGGTGTCTTTGTTCCTTCCATTACCATCATTCAAGATGAATTTAAGGAAAAAATAGTGAAAAAAAACAGAATTTTCGAATGCAAGCAGATCAGTGTTCAATATCAAATGAATTAAGAATATAGTTTCAATATATAAAACATGTAGTTAAAAAACAAAAACTCATTCAAACTGAAAAGAAATCATTTAATTAATGTTTGGTTACTATCTAAAGACCGAAGAGATGAAGATAATAGGGACAGGAAAAATATTAATTTCCCATGTAATTTTTATTTTAAAAAAATAAGAATTTACTAGAAATGATTTTGCTTTATATTTTTTTCTTTAATTAAACGCGTTTATGTGATTTTTATTTATATCTTTTTCGACTAACAGAGGGGAGATGCTCTTTGTGGGAGCTATATACCTGGTAGATAAGACTAATGCTGATATTTAACGTTTCATTTCCTTGGCCATAATTAACTTTTGTGGTTTCGATTCGCTATCATTTAAAGTCTTCCATTGCCTCTCCTCCTCTCATTCCTCCATGCCAATATTCTTTCTTCTCTTCCTTGTCTTTTTCTTTGCTCAATTCATTTCTCTTGTCTGCATTTGACTGGAATATGTAAAACCGGACTCAATCAAGTTAAATATGTTGTCTTGCACTTGAGCTATTAGCCTAGCGGTGGAAGGAACTTGTTCCTTTCCTCTGCACTCGGGTTCGAACCTCCTTGTGCATGCATGTCATCCTCGCGGTGCCTTACATGCTCGCTGGATTTGCAGGATGTTCAGTGGACCGTGGAATTAGTCGTGGTGCGCGCAAGCTGACCCGAACACCTACGTAAATAAAAAAATATATATATGTTGTCTTGGTTTGGAAATATGTTGTCTTGGTTTGGTAGTTCAAATACTTTTTCGACATAATTAAAGTTTGGGAGACCATCGGCTCAAACTGTTATCAATGGTTCATGTTTGTGAGCTGGGCTATAAAGCTCATTGTTGATGGACAAGCTTTCCATATTGGGATAAATTACTATATATTTTATATTATAGTTTTCTAGTTAGTAATTACAAGTGAATCATTTATAGAATCATTTCAATGTAGTGTGTATATATACATTAATATCAATGACTCTTGGATATTATTTTTTTCAATTTCAGTGCGTCTTTATCTAATTGAATAATAATAAATTGTTAGAATATAAACGTTGTATATAATTAAGATCACATGAAAAAGTATTTATTATTATTAAGAAAAACCTTTTATTTCATAAACATTCAGAAAGGGGTTAATTTGTGATTTTTTAAAGGTATAATTGAATAATCTATATAGCCTTAGGAGCTCAAATAGACTTTATGATTTGTCCTCCTGCTCTAGTGTAGAGGGAGACATCCTATGCAGAAAGGGGTTAAGATTCAAAGGTATAATTTATGATTTCTTATTCTAAATTTAATTTCATTCCTGTAGGCATTAATGAATTAAAAAGTTTAATTTCTCTAAAAATAAATTAATTAATTGTAAGAATTTGCATGGATATGCTCCCCATGTGCCCAAAACTTTAAATATAATAAAAGTATGATCCAAGGGAGAAGAATAAAAAAAAAACAAAACAAAAACCTGAATAGTCACATCAAAAGGATAAGGGCGTGTTGCGGGAAAATTTTTTAATCTTCTTACAGTAATTACTATTACTATTTTTATGAGTCCATTTTTTCAAAAAAAAAAATATAAACAATGAAAGAAAAATCACATCTAGAAATTATAAAAATATTTTTATCTAGATTCGAAAATATTTTTTTATTTTCTCTCTTTTGTTAACTTCTCATGTGGAAACCATACTTCAAAGCAAAACAAGAGAAGTACGTAAATCACCCTTAACTTATAGTAAATATTTATAGAAATTAATGAGTTCATCATGGTAGTTAAGCGCTAGGGAATTGTTTGGTTTAAAGGAGGAAAGAACACAGCAATATTCTCATGTCAATGTCATGTCAAATAATTTCAAAAGCCTACGAGTATAAAGTATGTTGGTTGAACAATTATGGAGCTGTAATTGGGAGCCCACATCCACAGAGGGAAGGAATATTGAAGCCCTAGTTCATCAATCATCGTCCTGAAGCCCCTGGTTCAGCTTCCTGCACCCACCAAGAGAGTCTTGTAAAGCCCTGCCTTTTGAACACTAAGCTCAGAGGAGTTTTTATTATTATTATGTGGCATTAATTTGGTATGGGATTTAAGAAATGAGAGTGAATTATTACAAGAATAATTATTATAAAAAAAACAATTTTTAAGGGTTTATATATTAATTTTATTACACGAGTTCTTAAGAACCAAGCCAATAGAATTTTTACAAACAATCAAACTTGTATAAATCATATTTAATAGAAAAATCATGATTATTAAATAAAGTGATTAATAATTCATCCATCACAAAATGATGTGGACAAATTCAGTGATGTTCAAAAATTCTATTGCGTAAGTTCATATAATCTTAAGTGGTGCATCAAGTCTATGTAATAATTTCTCGTTTTCAAGTATGTTTGATGCATTTAAAAATTGAAGGGTTAAATGTTAGTAGAAAAAGATAGAAAATAATTAAATTATAAGTAGGAATTGTTAGAAACAATTAAAAATTAATTTGGTGTGTATTTTGAGATTAGAGAGAGAGAGCTCCTTTCCCTTTTCCTTTCTTTAAGATTTTTAAAAGATCTATAATTAAGTCATCCTAATCTCTATCATTATACTAATTACATATATAACCACAACCACTTTTAAGCAAAACAAATAATCAATTCACCCTTAATTAACCCATACTATAAGTGAATATTAATGAATTTTTTTTATAGTTAAGTGCTAGGAAATTGTTTAGTTGAAAAGAGGAAGAATACAGCAATGTCATCATCTCAAAGTCATGTTAAATAATAATTTATCGAAAGCATATATAACTATAAGGTAAGGTTGGTTGAGCAATTACGTAGCAATAATTGAGAGCCCACACCGAAAGAGGAAAGGAATACTGAAATATGTCATCAATCATCCTTTCCCTTTAGATGAAATCCCTAGTTCAGTTCCATGCATCTACCAAGAAAATTAATGGTGTGAAACCCTAGAATTTGAACATTCAAAGAGAAGAGAAAAGAGAAGGAAAGAGAGGAGACAGATGACATTTCATTTTCTTTCCTTCCTGGAAGCTTAGAAGCCTCATGCATATTGAAGCATTGAATCTTCTAGCTAGTGATCTTTCGAGGCTCTTTCCTTTTCTTCATAGTTGTTGTGTTGGGACAATATCGAGAACCAAAGAAAAAGGTATTAAATGACTAGAACGAATATTTGTTTTTCTTTATGATTTACTCTTACTATTTTATTCAAAAGCTTATCATGGCATCTTTTGATCGAGGGCATCTCGTGGATTTACATATATATTTAGAGTTTCTTTCATATTAATAATTTAATATTATTTTTTTATTAATAATTTATGATAAAATTAATGAGCTGAAAATATTCAAATTAAATATTAAATATTAAGTTTGTTAAAAATAACTAAAATTATTTTTTAAAAAAAGAATGTAGTATCATTTAGGATTCGTAAGTTAGAAGTTAAGAGTTTCATTTTTAGATTAAAGTAAGATCTTGATTTCATTTTGGAACTAACTTTGGGTTTTAACTTATTTATAACTAGACATACCTATAGGACTCTTCCTTGAGTCAAAAGGTAAAAAACAACTTAAAGTAATTTGTAAAAATCATATCTAATACAACCTTTATGCTTCTTCTTTTTTTTAATATAGTATAGCTGTGTTACAAAACACAAAAAAATATTCCTTGTCCTAATTTTGACTAGGAGCTAGTAGGAATGTTCCTTTATAAATTTCTTTGATTAACTTAATTTCAATAATTTTATCGCCTAAGGTAGCGAAGACTAATTAATTTCCATGTTTAGATTACATCTTCAGGTTCAGAGATTAGAATCATAACAATAAGGATAATTTCACTAAAATAAATAATAAAAAAGTACAGATAATTTATTCAATCCCCAAATATCATTCAAATCCCAATTGGGTCCCCAAATAAAAAAAAAACTCTCTATATTAAATCCCCAAAAAACAAATATCTAAATTGGGTTCGACATTAGACATCACCCAATTAACCCTCGCCTTAAAACTCTAGCCTCCAAAAGTATAAAAGAATAATTAAGGACCTATTTGTCATAAAATGACTTCATTTTTTTCATTAATTTTAGTGGAATGGATTTAATTCGGAATTTAGTTTAGGGACCCAGATGAGAATCAAATCAGAGTTAGGGGACAAATATATCCAGTTTCCCCAATGAAAGCATCGACTGCCATTAAAATAATTTCATTTCACTACTTTGGGAGTTGTTATTTTGCCAGGCATTAAATAATTTATAGATGGTTAAAAATTATATTTTAGGAGCAGTAGATAAAGAATAGGCCCATTCAAGGTTTTGAGCCAGCCCACGTAGCTCCATCGTCTTCCTTTGCCGACATGGGCATTTCTTAATTCTGGTGTGCTTCGGTGATGCAGCTCTGCTATTTATTGCCGTTGACTCCTGACGGATATTCTTGCTGGTTACCTGAACCTCAGTGAGTAATTATTTGTAAACCCTTGAGATTAATTATATTTTAGTTTGTGACATTTTATAATTTACTATATAATAAGTTTTTTATTAAAAAAAAATTGTGTTGTGTGTTTCTTATAGAATTCTTCTTTTCAAGGCTTTGTAACTTCAAGTGTGTTCAATAATTACCGTTTTTTAAGACAAAATAGATAAATATAAAAAGAACATAAATACATTTAGATGTAGGAATAAAAATAAATGTTTTTAAAATAGTTTTGGAATAAATTCTATCATATTAAAACAGGAAAATAATAAAAATATATCATCTTTATCTCTTCTATTTCATTACAATAATTTAAAGTTATGTTGTGCAAAAACTTCATGAGTTTTAAAAATAGTTCATGCTTAGCTTTTAATTCAATTCCATTTCACTTTAAGTATGGTCTAATTTTTTTTGTTTCTTGGAATGAAATTTAGTTAGCACTCACTGTTTTCCTTTTCTTCTTTAAAAGTTGATGTTTACATGGAAAATCTGGGAAAGTATTGTGTTTTATTTTATTTTTTATTTTTAAAAAAGCATTGAGTTCACATATTTTTTGATATAATTTCTATAAAATTATTTTTATTATTATTAACATGGGTGTTCGGGTCAGCTTGTGCGTACCTCGACTAATTTCACGAGTCCTGAAGTTAATGATCATGTAAACCTTCAATGACCCTGAGGTTTGTGAGACTTGAACTGGTAACCTTTAGAGAGTAAATATAGAATCTGATCAGTTAAGTTATAACCCTCAAAATTAATTTCTATAAAATTTTTGATATTTAAAGTGTTGTATTAGTTGGTTCACATATTTTTTCACACAGATCTTGAGTTTAAATTTAAGAGAAAGTCAAAAGAAAAGTTATTTTGGTCCCACCAAAATATAAAAAATTCTACGAGAAAGAAAATTTAAAAAGATAAATATTTTTATTGTAAAAAAATATTATATATTTTTTAAATTTTCTTATTTTTTAAAAACAACTTCTTCTTCTTTTTCAGTGTTGAAGATTGAAATATTGAAAAATCTTCTACATATTCTATCTATGACCTATCATGTATTACTTCTCATGAATTTATTAATTCTAAACTATTTTTTTTTATCGGAGGTGAATTTTATCTCAATTAATCCAGCAATACCCAAGATATATATATAAAAAAAATACATATGATAAAGTGTAATATGCAAATGCCATGTTGTTAAGGATTGATAGATGGCACCATGAAGCATCCTTATCCAAGGGTTATGATGAGATGTTGTTGAACATGATTCATGAATTAGATGCATCCAACGCACTAACCAACAATGATTGAATTTCTCATGGCTATTTAGCTATATATATATATATATATATATATATATATAAAAACAATTCTTAGACAAAATCTTAATAGTGACATTTAAATATTGATTTAGCCGTAATTAATTTAATAATTTTCCATTAACTCCTTTTTTTAACATGGTATATTAAATTATCAGGATTGACATGTTAGCATATAGGCTGGGTTTCAAAATAAATTAAATAAAAATTGATATAATTAGACCTAATTGATTGAGCAGGTCAGCTCATTATATGATTTAGAATCCAATTTTATTTTTTAAAATTATCGAATAATATTTTTTGAAATTGACTCGGGTTACTCACTAGAATAAGCTCAATAGTTAATGCATGTTTTGAGATTGTAATAATGATTATTTTTTAAAATGTTTTTCGCTTGAAAATATATCAAAATAATATTTTTATTTATTTTTTAAAATATTTTTTATTTCAACATATCAAAATTATTAAAAAAATTAAAACTTTTCAAAAATATAATCCATTACAAAAACAAACATACTTTTAATATTCAACAATGATATTTAACTACTCAATCGAGACCAAATTAGCAATCATAATCACAAAACTCTCCACAATTAAAATAAACAAATTATATTATATTATTTGAGAAAAAAAATTCCATACTTTATCAACAATCTAAAGACTTCTTATGGTCTTTGCCTTACAGAGGTGGGTCTCCTTGTCTAACAAAGGTGACGTCATTGTACACGTCAGCAAACCACATCTCTCATTGATGACGATATATAAACCGTCACTAAAACGACTTCACGTTCAATCAGTCACGGTGTCATTTATTTCTCCAAACAAAAAAAAGACAATCCTTTCTCTCTCTAGAAAAACAGTAACTTTGAAAGCGAGAAATGAAGTTTCGGTTGTTATCACATCACGCTAGGCACGTGCCCATGATTTTCTTTTAACGTCTAGTACCCCTTTTTGTTTCCTGGGTCTTCAGTTCTTGAATTCACAAAAGCACTGTCTTGGTTTGTTGGTGTCTGGGTTTTTATTGGTTTGATTTGTCTCAAGTTAGTAGCTTTCTTGGGTACTAATCTTTTGTGTTTCTAAGATTAAGAATCTTAGATAGATCTGATAATAACCTTTAAGGGTTTTTACTGTTTCTTTTTCTAGGTTCTTGAGAGCACTTCACATTTTTTGTTTACTAAAATAATTAGTTTTTGGTGTTGTTTTTTTATGTATAGTATGTTGACTTGGTGGTCTTGGAAATTCAAGCAAGAAAGTTCTTAGTTATGGCATATTGAAGTTTTTTTTTTTTAACAAAGATAAAGTAATGTTTTTGACTTCCTGATAGCTAAAATTTGATATTGCAATATAAAGTTTCTGTCTTTTTTTCATTTTAATTATTTTACACTATGATTTTGAATTTGTTTTAGCTGTATGATTATTTCGGTAAAACCCTTTTTGTGTTCAGCTATATAAGATTTTTTTTAATTTTTTTGCTTTTGCTTTTAGGTGTCCTTGATGCCGATTTCTTTCTTCTGTGTCTCTTGTAAGTTTAGGGTTTGGATATGAGCAAGAAATAGCATCATTAGTTGAAAAGTAAGGTAGCTCATGGTATTTGTTTTTTAATGCTATGATTCGATAGAGAAACTATGGATCATAGGTTCAATCTTAATAATTTATAGAGTAAGTTCGCTGGTGGATTAATGGCTAATTTCTCTGAGCCATCGTCATCTCTGAGCTATACTTCATCTTCTCATTTATCAAATGGCTCAATTAGTCACAACATATCCAACTCCTCAGGTGCTGAGGCGGGAACTAGTCTTGAGGTGATTAGTCTAAACAAGCTGAGCTCTAATTTGGAGCAGCTATTAATTGACTCCACTTGTGATTATAGTGATGCTGATATTGTTGTTGAGGGTACCGCTATTGGCGTTCACCGATGTATTTTAGGTGCTAGGAGTAAGTTTTTCCACGAGTTGTTTAGGAGAGAAAAGGGATCTTCAGAGAAAGAAGGAAAACCAAAGTATTGCATGAGTGATTTGTTACCTTGTGGAAAGGTTGGATATGAAGCCTTCCTAATTTTCTTGAGCTATTTGTATACTGGAAAACTCAAGCCATCTCCAATGGAAGTCTCAACATGTGTTGACAATGTATGTGCCCATGATGCGTGTAGACCTGCAATTAATTTTGCAGTGGAATTGATGTATGCATCATCCATATTTCAAGTACCAGAGCTGGTTTCACTTTTCCAGGTTAGTTTATTTTATTGCACTGTGATGCATAATTTTTTATTCACTATGTATGATGTTTGTATTCTTGATGTGGTGTGATGGTGCTCTTCTAGCCTATACTGATTCTGTTATTTGCTTGTGGTGGAATTGCTCTTGTCCTGCAGTTGCTTAGCAATTGTGAACTTATGCTTACAAGAAATTGCCCACGCTTGCTGTTTTTGCTAATATAGTTGGTAAATCTTGAGAATTGGGATCCAACTTGTTTTACTTCGTTCGCCCATGGTGCAAATATTTCAAATGATTCGTTTCTAGCAGTGCAGGTGTGATCTGATAATATTAATCCATTTGATTTATATGCTGAACCAACCCTGTGAATGCCAATACTTAAGCCTAATTAATAACTTGGGGATAGTTGCTTTTACTGCTATTTTCCTGTACTATTTCCTCTTGGAGTCTGGTTTTCAGTAAATAAATAAAATGCCATTTTTGTTAAGAGTAAGTTGACAAGAATAACTTAACAAGAAAAAATAGGTTTTGGGCCCTTCTATTTATTTTCCAAACTGTCCTTTGAGCTCTATAAGAAACAGAAGAAAATTATAACGGTGGGAAGCTGTATGTTTTTGCAGAGACGCCTTCAGAACTTTGTTGGGAAAGCTCTTGTGGAAGATATGATTCCAATCCTTGTGGTTGCCTTCCATTGCCAATTAAGTCAGCTTGTCACACAATGTGTTGATAGAATAGCACGGTCTGATCTTGACAACATCTCTATAGAGAAGGAGCTTCCCCATGATGTTGCAGTTGAAATTAAACTGCTCCGACGCAAGTCTATTTCTGATGAAGAAAACAACACAGAGGCTGTGGATGCCCTGCGTGAAAAGAGAATCAAGAGGATACACATGGCATTAGACTCAGATGATGTTGAACTTGTGAAACTTCTCCTGACTGAATCTGATATAACCTTAGATGATGCTAACGCTCTCCATTATGCTGCATCATACTGTGATCTCAAGGTCGTGTCTGAGGTGCTTAGCCTCGGTCTTGCTGATGTCAATCTTAGAAATTCACGAGGTTACACAGTTCTCCACATTGCTGCAATGCGAAAAGAACCATCAGTGATAGTGTCAATGCTGGCGAAAGGAGCATCTGCTTTGGACTTGACATCAGATGGGCAAAGTGCTGTTAGTATTTGTCGAAGGTTGACAAGGCCAAAAGACTATCATGCTAAAACAGAGCAAGGGCAGGAAGCGAACAAGGACAGGTTATGCATTGATATCTTAGAGAGGGAAATGAGAAGGAATCCAATGGCTGGGAGTGCCTCCATCACTTCCCATACAATGGTTGATGATCTGCACATGAAGCTGCTATACCTGGAGAACAGAGGTATATTATTCTGCACATGATAATTTTGGATCAAATCACTAGTCTTTTTGCTGAAGCCAGTACATGGTTCGTATGCACTTTCAGCTCTATGGGACTGGATTTTGCTTTTGGATTGCATTTGGGGTTAATCTGCATAATTTTGTTCCAGTTTATATTTAACTTGCTTTTTTACCTGAGAATTTCAAGATTAATATACCAATAGCTGAAGTTATTGGTTATTTTCTTGAAATCTCTTTCTTGCACATAAAGAGAAGTCCAGGAATGACGTTTTCAATATTCTGTTGAGATACTTGGATATTAACATAACTGATCTTCTTGCTGCTTTATTCGGGCTTTAAGTTCCTTGGTTTGGGTACTGGGGATGCCCTGCTAGTTATGCTGTCTGCTCGTCCAAATAGGAGCTTTTAAGCTCCCCTATCTAGTTTCCTAATATACCATGCAGTCTTAATGAAAAATAGAGATTTTCTCATTTGCATTTGATGCCCACAAAGGTGAAGGCATCCTATTGATATATGGCTTTAGCGGCTTTTGTTCAATTATGATCTTGATTGATTTAAATGGATATCTATCATGGCTTGTTCTTAAATGTATGATCAAGTGTTGTGGTGTACATCACAGTGGCATTTGCAAGATTATTTTTCCCTACTGAAGCCAAGCTAGCCATGGACATTGCACATGCTGCAACAACACCAGAATTTGCTGGTCTTGCTGCATCAAAAGGTTCTAACGGGAATTTGAGGGAGGTTGACCTAAATGAGACACCAATAATGCAGAACAAAAGACTTCGTTCTAGGATGGAAGCCCTTATGAAAACAGGTATGTGGAAGCTGTGAATCCTTCTGTTTCAGTTGCCAACATCAGGACTTATGTTACAATGTATTATCATTACGCAAGTCCTAAAATATTGTAATCTGATTGAATCAATTGAAACCCAAGAAATTGCAGATTTGAGCAAATCAAATACCACTTGTGGCTTAGAAAATACAAACTATTTAGTTTTCGCAATTATTCTCATATTAGCTGTGTTTGTCATGATGGCAGTTGAAATGGGCCGACGATACTTCCCCAGTTGCTCTGAAGTGCTCGATAAGTTCATGGAGGATGACCTTCCTGATTTGTTTTACCTTGAAAAGGGTACCCCAGATGAACAAAGAATCAAGAGGACACGTTTCATGGAGCTTAAAGAGGATGTTCACAGGGCATTTACCAAGGACAAGGCTGAGATTAACCGCACTGGTTTGTCTTCCTCGTCATCCTCATCTTCTCTAAAAGATGGTATTAGTAACAAACTCAGGAAATTATGAGGGCATGCAAGTATGTCTCTGATAAGCCTTATAATTGATACAAAGTTTATAGTTAAAGATTTTGATCTGCTTCCGTGTACAATTTTAACCAAAGAGCAAACTAGCTCTGTAAGCTCTTTATGCCTATGTAATACTAAGCCCTTGAAAGCTTCTATTTTTTTCTTCCCGAAAGCTCATAGAAAATGTTCTCTAATCGCAAGCGAAAAACAATAATTATAGAAATTTGCAACTGATTTATTCAGATTCGAAATTCTCTTCGTCTGGTTCGTGTTTCCATAACATGTCTGATCTGTTCTGTTGGAATTTGGAATACAAATTGCGCCATGGTTTTCTGGTCTACCGAAGGTAACAAAAATTGTGAACATTCTGAGAACCTTTATTTCAACTATTTTCTTCTCCGTTTGTTCTCATATCATAGTCATGTCATTGGTTTGCCTGTACCGCTGGTAAAAGCAGTAAAGATTCCAAAACCTTGGCACTTTGATAAAAGAAAAGGCAGCACTGAACGCTTGTTTAGAACCCAATATATTCCATTGAAGTGAAAATATTCGATATCTGAGTACATAAATTTCTTGGAAAGCAGGATACCACTAAATGTGGAGTAAAGCAAGAATAATGGGCTTTGTAGTGATAGCAAGATAAAAGGAGATGAATGAAAGTATTGACTATTGGAATTTCTGCTTTCAACAAAATGAGCTGCTTTTTCCCTTTCTTTTTATCATGTCTTCGAAGGAGACATGTTTTATGCTAGTCTGTTTGGTAACTTGGTTTGTGTTTTTTAAGAATTTTGAATTTTTTTATTTTAAATTATTTTTTTGTATTTTTAAATTGTTTTGATGTGTTGATATGAAAAAAAATAAAAAATATATTATTTTAATATATTTTCAAGCAAAATATATTTTTAAAAAGCAACATTTATCATTGTTTCAAACACTCCTTTGCTTACTAGATTGTTGGCCTAGCAAATATTTGGACTTGGCTAATGTTTTTCTAGTAGAAAAAAATTTAATCGTGTCAAGGTTGACTTGGTGTGATCCGATTAATTGATAAATTTAAAGGTAATCTGAACAACCAGTAAAAATATAGTTTAACTTAAAAAAATTTAAAATGATATTTTTTTTAAATATTGAGACGATAATATATTGGATCGATTTGGATTAACCTTTCAAATCTGTAACCCAAATCATGAAATCATAAGAACCCTATAGAAAACAAATCGAAACAAATCTGAAGTTTAATTCTCAATCAATTCAATATTAAAGGATGAAATTGAAAAAAAAATCCATGAAAAAAAGGGAAAAAAAGATTTGAATCAACCTGGGTTAACCTATCAAACTCATGACCTAGGTTATGAGACTGAAATAACCCTATAGAAAATAAATCAGGATAAATTATGAAACATAATTCTCAATATATCTAATGTTGAAGAATGAAATTGAAATAAAAAAACAACGAAAAAAAGGATAAAAAAATAACTTAGGTTAACTCGTCAAACTCGTGATCTTGGTCATGAGACCGGGATAACCTCATAAAAAACAAACTAAAAAAATAACCCGAGCTAACCCCAAAGCCTGTGATCTAAATCATAAGATTGATATAACCTTTTAAAAAAATAAATCAAAATTAATTATGAAAATTAATTTTTAATTAATTTATTATTAAATAATAAAATTAAAAAAAATCAACTTAAAATAATTAAAATACTGCCTACATTGCCTGTTTGGTTTGCCATAGGTTCAGTGCTGGTATTGACGACACCCAACAATTAATGAACGACATGACAGCTATTGTGAAAGGCGCCACTGTTTAAGCTGAAACCCTTTTTTTACTGGATAGTATGACTGCTGTTTGCTAGCTTGCAAATGATAGAAAATTTTTAAAATATATTAGATATTAATAATGATTATTTTTTAAAATATTTTTTTATTTAAAAATATATTGAAATAATATATTTTTTAAAAAATTATTTTTAATATTAATATAATTTGAAAATATTAAAAAAATTAATTCAAAAAAAATTATTTTTTTAAAAAATACTTTCATTATACAAATAAACAGACTATAAGTCTCTTTCAATCCTTGTATTAACTTTAACATCTTACCATATTTAATTAAATCTTAAAATACAAGTAAGTGTCGGAGGAGTATATTTGGTTCGCTATGAAGATTTTTGAAGCTATAATAACTATAGACTTATTTATAAAATAAATTCCAGTCTTACGTTAACCGTTTTGTCACCATAAGTATTTCACAGATTATAAATAATTCTAAACATCAAAATCACCTGAAATATATTTGAAAAAAATATTTTATAAAAATATAAATTAATTTTGGAGAATTAAAAAGAAAAATGGGGACATGCGTGCTAGGCCCGGTGATGAAACGCCTAGGCCATCGAGTTAGCCCATAAGTGCATGTTTGTTTTTTTCGCCAACGGATCATCCACAATCACAATCTTAGAGAGGGAAATGAGAACGAATCCAATGGCCGGGAGTGCCTCCATCACTTCCCATACAATGGATGATGATCTTCACATGAAGCTGTTGTACCTGGAGAACAGAGGTATATTGTTCTGCACATGATAGTTTTGGATCAAATCACTAGTCTTTTTGTTGAAGCCAGTACATCGTTCTTATGCACTTTCAGCTCTATGGGACTGTTTCTTCTTCAACCATTCTCTTCTTTGTTTGTACTGAACTCTTGTTTAGAACCCATATATTCCATTGAAGTGAAAATATTCGATATGTGAGTAAATAAATTTCTTGGAAAGCAGGATACCCACTAATTGTGGAGTGAAGCAAGAACAATGGACCATGCAGTCATGGCAAGATAAGGAGAGGAATCATAGCATTGACTAAGATATAAGGAGCACACTCTTTTAATTTATTTATTTTTTCTTTCAGTAAGGAGCACGAACCTTTCGCTCATCAACTATGAATATTTTGCTTTGTCTTGGAAAAAACAAACTGTGAATGTTGAGTTTCGGTCCACAGCAAACAAGGGACGAACACACTGTTTCATCCCATTCATACAGGACAGGACGACCTTGTATCTATGCAACCAAATCATCTGCTGAAGCCTGAACGTCAAGTCAATGGTTAAAAGTCCCATGATGGATGGCTTTAGAGCAAACCAGCCAGTTCCAAAAACTCCATTAACCTTTTGAGCTATTATGGCAGAGGTGTCAAATGGATTGACAGGCCCATGGGCAGAACAAGCATGCAAATATGGGCACCGCCTGGCATGGTCAATAAGTTCTTACCAGGCTGGGCTACTGTTCGATAGTAAGAGAGCAAAAACGACACATGTATTAATGACACAACAAATATGGATAGGGTTAGCACTTAACACAACCACGTTACACCTCCAAGATGGAATTGACCACAGACACTTGCACTGCTACACTTGTGTAACACCAGCAGCCCTCAACAACCGTGTATTAGACAAAACCTTATCCTTGGTCTCTTGTCAGCGAAAGCATTCAATATAGACGGCTGATTTGAAAAAAAAGGATAGATGATGGATTTTTAATGGAGGAGACATTTTCATTAGCAGGTAAACTCAGGCTGGCCACTGATGCGCGCACAGCACAAGACCACATACTAGTGCATTCATTAATTAATGGCTGCCATCTCAGATCTGCAAGTTGGAGAACAACAAGCAACATGGTATTGTGAGCAACAGAGAACACGAGATGGATGATTCATAGAGAAATTTGTTAAAAACTACAGCAAACAGAGAAAACGCTCAGCGATTAGATCCGTGGTAATGAATGGATGGCATCAATTTGACTGAAACAATACATATAAACTGTGCACAATTTAAATGCAGAACTAGCCTTGGCTTGAAGCTGATGCATTCCTTAAACTTTCCCACATAGCTGGTCCTTAAGAGTGGACATCTACATAATGTTTTACAAATTGCACATGAACATGCAAGGATTGTGCCCATCGATACTTTGGGTTTTGCTGCACCTTTTTCCCTCAGCCGAATATACATTCGAAATCTAAGTTTAACCCTCTCAAAGTCATAGCATAAATATGCTGGGAATTCCTCCAGTGAGTTGACCGAGTAGCCTAGGAAATTTGTCATGCAATCAATCTTCTTTTCAAGTGCATCTTTGGTCTGGTTTGGCACCATTGGAACTTGTTTAATGAAGCTGGAGACAACATTGTAGTCCAAACCAGTTTGTACCAGGCAACCCATCCTCTCTTGTAATTGATTTCCTCTACCTCGAAACGTTTTTAGAAATCTTGTCATCTCATCTGAGTTTTCAACGTGCTCCTCCCTCAGCAAGAACGCTGTTTTCTCCAAAACAGTAGCAGATAGTCCCCGGTCGGGATTCTAAAATACCACCACAAGGTCCACAAAGGCAGCGCCGCAGTAGTTGAGGGTCATCCTCGTACTTTCATATCACTACTCTCCCCTTGGATATTACCGTGGCAGCGGGGCTCGTAGCAAGAAGCAAAAAGACGGACAAAGCGTTTTCCTTAGGACAAAAACACCCTTGAACAAAATAGGACCAGATTTGTCCCACATCAGAAAAGAACGAAGAAACAAGAGATTTAATAAACTGTTCGAGGAGCACAGAACAATACGACCTTACTTGAACAGGATCTGTTCTATAGGATCGTACCTCTGTATCCTTAATCACTAAGGAGACAGGAACTTAAACCTGGTTGAGGAATCATGACCGTGTGATCATAGCGTGAATAATGGCTTGATGGCCCTCGTGATCATCATGGCTGTAGAGGATCGTTTCTCAGCTATTAACATGGCTGGGAATGGTCATGCGGTTGTCTGACAGGTTTCTTTATTTTTGAATGCAATAAAAAAAAAACACACACTAGTGAGTCGTAGAGGACATCACCTAAGATTTCTCTTTTTCTCCACCAAAAACATTCTCTAACAGCCTGCCTCTCTCGATCGATCGAACACTCACTCCTCTTGCTCTCTAGCAAAACTCGCGACAGTTCAGCTTTTTTCCTCTACCAGCAATAATGTTAGATTTTCTGACCAAACTAGTCATAGCTGTGGCCATCCACATTTCACTTCTAAAAATATATTAATTTCTTCATTTTAATTAATTTGATATAATTTATATTTAATTAGTGTTAATTGGATTTTATGGAGTGTTAGGGTTTTAAATTAGGTTAATTAGATGTAATTGAAGTTGTAAATTAGATATTATTATGTTATTTTGTTTAATTATTTTAGGTTGTTGTTGATTGTAAATGAATAAAATTATATGTTTGAAATGTTAGTGTTGATTTAGGTTAAATTATGGATTATATTAATTAGATATATTTTTAGTTAATAGTTTGATTATTTTATTAAATAAATAGTTTTTTTTTTGTTATTGTTGATCGTAAAATAAAAAAAATTATGTAATGAGATAGTTAATATTGTTTTAGGTTAAATTATGAGTTATATTGAATTTTATATAAAATAATAATACTAGCTATGTAATACTTGAATTTGTTTAATAAGAGTCGAAGAAAATTCACTTGTTTACATAATGAAATGGATACTAGAGAGGGGTATTCATTAAATAGAAGTGGTATATGTGGTCAAATGGGTTATAATAAAAAAACTTGTGAAACTAGACAACATATATTATTTTTTTATATTTATTTTAAATTATGTCAACTTTAATTAAATTACAAATGTTAACAATATTTTTTTATATACAACCTCGACATAAACATGATTTGGACTAAAGGAGGTTCAACCTATTTTAGAAGTGTCGACAAGCAGAACCACCTTGTTATTGATGTGGGTCTTGATGATAGGTCAATGTTATATATATATATATATATGTTAATTATTACAATTTTAACGATATTTATTAATGATTTAACTAAGTTGTTTGATTTAGGGTGGTTATCTAGTGATACCTAAACAACATACCTTGATAGAGTTGCATGAGTTAGTGCGTCCGTATGTTATCAAGGTTGGTTTTCATGAGATCATTCAGTTGTGTCTTATAAATCTTGACAATGCATTGATTGCAGTATTAGTAAAGAGTTGGAGATGAGAGACATTTTTCATTGACATATTGGTGAGATGACACCAACACTCTAGGATGTGGTAATGTTGAGACACTTGTAATTAAAAAAGTATATAATTGACCAGTCTTCTGAGTTACAAGAAGTTATGATAATAAGATATAATTGATTGTAGTTATGTGTTATTTATATAAATTGAATGTAAAAAAAAAAATTAGAGATTTGTAATTAAATTGTAATTGAATTTGAACTTGAATGATAACGAGGAGAACCTATCTAATGTGTTTTTTTTTTTTTTTTTTATCTGATGTACGTACTACGTAGTTGTCTTGTGCAGTGGTTGTTTGTATTAAAGCCACCAGTTATCTAAAACAGCTCTTCTTTTACGAGGTGAAAGAAGCTACACACAGATATGATCCTTCCCAGCTTGGTCTTCCTGATTAATTCCACCACCATATCCATATATATATATATATATATATGCTCATCGATTCATTGGGGTTTGTTGCGAAGAGCACTTGCAAATGTTTTCATCTAAGTAGGTTTGCTGTCAAAAATGTGTTTGGTTTTGTAATTGTTTGAAGTTTTTGATGCATGGCGCTGTCTAGTGGTGTGGTAGCTTCTGGTCACCATGAATATTTTAAACCCACCTTGGTGGCCTGAGTGCAAGTTGTTAATAATATTTTCCACTCATATTTCTTGATGCGGGAATCTTTCTATCTTGTCCACTGCTTTTCCTTTTTGCAAAAAGATAAGATATTTTCATAGAATCTTGTCGGCAAAACCAGAGATATCAGAACATACGAGGTAAAACTCCTCTGTTGAAGATGGGGCATTCCGAGAATCGAACTCGGGACCTCTCGCACCCAAAGCGAGAATCATACCACTAGACCAAATGTCCATTTTACGAACGTTTCTCATGTCAATTAAAAATATTTCTACTTACCTTTTTCATGCTATCCATGGCAATAAATATTTAATACTGCCTTGTCAGAGATTCGAGCGAGATGGGTGCTCTATCGATCTATTTTTTGCCCTAACATATACTTATATATATAACAGAGAGATTGATCATTAATTGTTATTGATGACTCTTTTTTGTTATTATTGTTCTTTAATATTTTTTAGGGGTTTTTTAACCTTCTTAATTTCAAACTTTTTTTTTTTATATTCAATTTGCTGGGACATTAGACTTTATCATTTTTAATTTATTTTGTATGTAGTTATCATGATCTGAATAACAAATTTTATAGGTTAAACATGCTAACTCGAATTATTTTTCTAGTAGATTATATAGTCAACATATTATTTATATAAATTGAATGTAAAAAAATATACAACTAACTTTGCGGCTTGTCTTGTCAAATGGTGTGGGGCTAGATATTTCATACTGAATTTCAGTCTATGAGTTTTATCAAGATGATTTGGGTACGCAATAGTCATATCAGGTATATATTAAAAATATATTTAATTTTCTTATTATTTTAAAGTTAATTATTTAGTTTCAATTGATTATTTGAGATAATTGTTTTATATGTTCTAATAGGTTATATAAATGTTATATACAAAGGAGTTGATACTTTAAGTTTCGCTTATATACTATACGAGATCTGACATTTGATTAGCACAAGTTCCTCTCCATGGCTTTGATATTGTTGAGATATATTATCCAGATTAAGTAATGCGATAATTTAAATTATCTCAACATATATCAAATTATGTTGATTTTGGAAAGAAACTACATAGTGTTAGTTGTTATGGTAAATATAAGGAGAATTGGATGGTAATTCATGCATCTTACCTTAATTATTGGGATGCTAGGAAAAATAGTATTTTTGAAGAGCAAAAATCTATAATTGATATAGATACTTACATTACATGATATATATCCATGACACTCCATTTCCTTTTTTTTCTCTCAGTTTTGTTATAATAATTTAACCTGGGATGAAAGTGGAATACACCAATCAACTTAAAGTATATGAAGTCTATAAAATTAAAAGAAAACCAAAATTCCAACATTTTCATTAATTAAAACACTCGGAGGAAGAGCCTATTATAAAATGTATTAAGAAACTCGAGTTGACTAGAAAAGGAAAAGACAAATAAAATCAATTTTTAGGATGATGCTAGATTTTACGATAACAAATATAGTCCCCTGCTGTAGTAAAATAGATTAATAAAATCAGGTTGCCATGGATTAAGATTTTGTTGAAGGTCGGGAAAGATGGAGGGAGGGGGCATCAACCTAACTTATATGCATAGCCTTTTTCCGTATCAATTCTTTGTTTTTGTTTTATAGGAGAAAAAACATACGTATATTTTTGACAACGTACGTGATTTTTCAAAAATAAAGAAACCTGTCAGACAACCGCATGACCATTCCCAGCCATGTTAATAGCTGAGAAACGATCCTCTACAGCCATGATGATCACGAGGGCCATCAAGCCATTACTCACGCTATGATCACACGGTCATGATTCCTCAACCAGGTTTAAGTTCCTGTCTCCTTAGTGATTAAGGATACAGAGGTACGATCCTATAGAACAGATCCTGTTCAAGTAAGGTCGTGTTGTTCTGAGCTCCTCGAACAGTTTATTAACTCTCTTGTTTCTTCGTTCTTTTCTGATGTGGGACAAATCTGGTCCTAGGTGTTTTTATCTCTGTCCGTCTTTTTGCTTCGAGCCCCGGTAGTGTCCAAGGGGAGAGTAATATGAATGTACGAGGAAGACCCTGAGCGGCTGCGGTGCTTTAGCGGTGGTATTTTGTTAGAATGAAACAAGCTGAGATAAGAGCACTTTCCAGGCACCGAAAGACTAGCACTCCTGCAGAAGGAAAAGCTGCAGATTTGAATTAGTCTCTTGATCAGTTGAGATAACCTTAATGATGATCATCCTTTGTCCCTTCTCGCAGTGTCCAGAAACCCCACTTATGAAGTAGGAAGACGCTGGATGATTAAGATGGTGAACAGTGTTGGAAAAGAAGTTGGGGTGACGGGAGTTGCGCTTCTTGTAATCCTCTGCCCTAACCTTCATCACGGAATCCTTCCTGTGCTTGAAACCTTCGCAAAAAAAGATGATGAACACCCAGGAAATTGAAGGTAAAGGCAGATCTCGTATTTCTTTGTGTTTGAACTGATCACGAGCTGTATCACCAACTTGGAATCGGTTCTCTAAGGCCCAGTCAACGTAGATTCTGGTATCAATGGCGGGAGGGACAACCAAGTTTTCGTTTCCGCCAATTTGGTATTCAAAGGAATACACCGATAAGTATCGAAGAGAAGTGAAAATGACCGCCATGAACAACTACGTTTGCTTGGGAGTGCTCATGGTGTAACAGGAAGCCAATCGCTACAGAAGCTATCTTGCTGTGAACTGAAACTACAAGGGAAAAAATACAGGAAGGAGAACTTGGGATTTTGGGAGTTGCCGTTGTAGCTCTAATAATAGGCTTCGTGGGAGTGGTGGCCTGTCAGACAACCGCAGGACCATCCATGGTTAAGAAACGATCCTCCACAGTCACAATCTAGCAAGCTATGATCACACGGTCATGATTCATCTGTCATAAAAAAAAAAGATAAAAGAATATTTACTGCCTTCGTGAGATATCTCTCTTGCTTCGATGTGGGACAATATTTTCCTCTTTGTTCAAGGGCATTTTTGTCCGAGAAAAAAGCTTAGCTCACCGTTTCGCTCAAGTCCTGATGAATAAAGAAAAGAAGGAGCAATGTTTGAACGAGCATCCCATTGGATTCCAACATTTTTTCAAGAAGATGCTTCACAGTTATTGCTCGATGTGGGACAGTGTGTTTCTGTTTGCTTCAAGTCCTCAAAAAAAACAAATAATCGATACAATGTGTATCTGCCTTTTGTTTTTATACGTATAACTTCGATTTTTTAGATAAAAAAATAATAAATTTTTTTGAGCAAATAGAATTTCTTCAATTTAATTTTTTAGAAATGAACTTCTAATTTTTTTTTAGATAATAAAATAATAAGGAAAATAAGATTCAATTAGTATAGAAAAAATTACATGATATCGGATCAATAATATATATATATATATATATTAAAAAAAATCACTATCATAAAAGTTCAGAGATGGGCAAGGTAATTGTTTAGTAGGATAATTTTTTAAAAAAAAAACAAAAGCTATTAGGTTATTTATTTGAAATGTCTTATTAATTGACCTTCACAAACGTTTTATCAAGTTTACTAGCTATTTCAAACGTGACACGTCACGATTTTGTTTGATAATTTTTACTAGCAAAAAAAAAATTAAACATGAAAGCTTTTTTAACATTTTTTTCAAATTAAAAAATTAAACATAAATCAAGAAACTTATGTATCCATATAATTAAACAAATGAGAATCCTCTATGTTAATGAATAAAAAAAATCAATAACAATAACTAAATATATATTTTGAAAAATTGAGAGACGGATGTTAATTAAGATTTTTACCTAATTAAAACAATTGTTTGGTAAAGTAAGAAATACTATTTTTTATTCATGGACCCACCATGATTTGCGAAACGCAGGGTTGCTGAAAGCAGAAAAAGGCAGATCTGAGATGGCAGACATTAATTATTGCATGCACTAGTATGTGGCCTTCTGCTGTGCGCGCACTAGTGGCCAGCCTGAGTTTAACTGGCTAATGAAATTGTCTCCTCCATGGAGGTTATTTGCTGTTTTGATGTTTTAGGATTCTGAGGAATTTCTTCTGGTTCTTCGTTCCAGAAGATGACAATATGGCCTCTCTCCTCTTCCACTTCGTTTATCATGATTTCCTTTAATTGCTTGTTCCACGATGCAGATTGCAGTGTGTACTTTACTGGTGCCTTATAGCTTGATAGATGAATCTGTGTTTTTCTGTGTCTAAAATGATGATCATCAAGTTTCAAGAACAAAAGGCTACAATTTTTCTTACAGCAGCTGAAGTTTCAGAAGTGATTCTCTCCTTTCTTTATTCAAATTTGAGATTGGATAGCCCTAATCCCCCCCTGCACTTCCCTTCTTATTTCTAATACAAAGACTATCAACACTGAGAATTTGACAGAAAATAAAAACAGTCAAAAGAATTGCTGCAAATTATTCCATAAACAGATTCCAGGTAGCATTCATCTTTGAGACTCTCAAGTTCTTTAACCTGTGTGATCTTCGACTTCAGAATCTGGACCGCATCTTATCCCACACTTGATATCACAGCGGCTCGTAAGTCTTGTGTTTGATTGAACGCAGCCGGTGGTACATGCGTCCATGCAATCAGAAGCATCAGACGCTACGTTCTCAAAATGAGAAGCGACCATGCTCACAATCAACACTGCAACCAATACTTTCCTCATCATTGTCCTTAGCTCAATCTCTCTCTCTCTCTCTCTCTCTCTCTCTCTCTATGTTTGCTTTGTGACCCCCCTCCCCGCATTTCTTTTTTATAGATGTCGTGTTAGATATTTTAGAGTTTCGTAATATTAAAAAATATTTAAAAAATAATATAGTTGAATACGATTGTTTATTAAGAATAGTAATTAAACACAAGCTTTAATTAAAAGTTTTGTACTTTGAATCTTATTTTCTAACTTTTAAATTTTATAGAAGTTTTAATTGATTTTTGATTAGGTTAATTAATTTTAAATAATATATATTAGATTTTTTTTTAAAATGCAATTATTATTCTAAATAAAAATTATGAACAAAAAAATATACTAAAATATAAAACTACGTTATTTTATAAATATTTTCTTAATATGTATTATTATCCCAAAATCTTTACCGAACCATGATATTTTTTTAGAAAAATCCATCATCTATCTTTTAAAAAA
>Ga0307510_10000442_pt1 | contig 40187 bp, 24 predicted proteins | sample 12_EM_MG_FD_207224 | JGI IMG/M metagenome (GOLD analysis project Ga0307510, IMG submission 207224) | Populus trichocarpa ectomycorrhiza microbial communities from riparian zone in the Pacific Northwest, United States - 12_EM | ecosystem: Host-associated > Plants > Roots > Unclassified | place...
AATATATATATATATATATATATATATATATATATAGAGAGAGAGAGAGAGAGAGAGAGAGAGACCGCCTTCGTCATCCCATGGAAAGCTTCCACTTGCTATGCCCTCTCTCTTATTATCTCCCTCTCAACACTCCATTTATTGTTGTTTTCTTTTTCTCACTCTCGTAAGGGAAAATAAATAAATTACAAAGCCCTCGATCTTCGTGCCAGCCTCAGTCTCTCTCACTTGATATTCATCTCTCTTTCCTCCTCCTCTTCCTCTTCCTCTTCCTCTATATTTGTGTCAACTTCTCTCCATTACTCCCATCGAAGTAAAGGAAACCCATTCTTTACTCCCACCATCTCTCTGTAAGCTTAGAACACTTGCTAACTAGGTTGCTATTTCCAAAGACAAACAGAGGAAACAGAAACCCAATAATCTCTCTGTCCACTACTGTACGCTCACCGATTACACCAGCATCAACAACAGTTAACATGGATTCTACTTCTCATCAGAACTGGCTCGGTTTCTCTCTTTCCAACCATCATCACATGAATAATATTAACATCCCTTCCTCTTCTGATTCCTCTAACCTCTGTCTCTTTGAAGCCTTTAACACTACACCCACCACCACTACCTCAGGTCTATCTCTCTCTCTCTCTCTCTCTCGATTTATTCATTTTTTATTTGCACATATTTTTGCTCAAACAACTAGATTTCTTTTCTATTTTTATATTAACAGCTTGTGTGATGTTTATACAGCACAAGAAGATAATGCAGTAGCTGCCTGTAGACCAACTGACATCTCTTTATTTACCACTTCTGGACCAAAACTAGAGGACTTCCTTGGTTGTTGCACCACTACACCGCCATCACAACAGCCACTGGGTGGTCAGTTCTCGGCTGAGACACCCGGGACTACGGCTACTACTGTATCTGACAATAGTAGTTCTGAGATATATGATTCTGAGCTCAAAACTATAGCTGCTAGCTTCCTTCGTGGTTATTCCTCTAATGATCACCAACAAACCGGTAGTTCTCAAAAACATCAACAGCTTCTTGTGCAGTCTGAACATGCACCAAAGAAAACTGTTGATACTTTTGGCCAACGTACTTCAATTTATCGAGGAGTCACCAGGTAAATAAAAGTTGTAAATACCCTAAATCTTAAAAGGAATAAAGAAGAAGAAAAGAAGTGTATTTCTTCCCCATTTTTCTTGAAAATAATCATTAAATGGTTGATTTTATGTTATTTCTTTTGGGGTTTGTGTAGGCATAGATGGACTGGTAGATATGAAGCCCATTTGTGGGATAATAGTTGCAGAAGGGAAGGCCAAAGTAGAAAAGGAAGGCAAGGTAACTAAGCTTTTCTTCATGTTATTCTTGATTTCTTTGAGGATCTTTCTTTTTCTAATGTGCGCCTATAGTGCGCATGTCCGTAACATGGTGTATCCGAGATCTGGGATTGAGGTTCAGTGGGGAACAGACCTTTGGTAGTTTGTGGCAGAAATAAATGGTGAAAGAATATTGTCCAATGAAATGGACTGCAAAACCCGAGAAAATGAAAAAATAAATTAAATTTAATAACCTGTTTCATTAAAGGGCTAAGATCTTCTGGGGTTTGGAAGACCATTAGATTTTGTTACAGGGTGTGCATTTATGAGAGATTTTGATGTGGTTTGTTTCTTTATGTGGCATGTACATGGCGAATGATTGCTTCCCCATGGATGCGCAATTTATCATCATTGTCCTTGCAGTTTATTTGGGTGAGTTCTTTGTTTTTCCCCGTCTATTGGTCTTATGATATTAATCATGATTAAATCATCATTTTGCTTTACTACTTGTATGACCCAAATGTTTTCCTTCATGAATGTATCATCATCATCATCATCTCCTAGTTCAGATTGGACACTAGATTTTTGACACTGTAACTTGAGATTCCTTTTTTCCCATGAATGTGTCATCGAGTTCAGTATCTATGTATCTAGATTCTTGTAACGATGGCACTGTTATTATTTCTAAGTACTAAATGATCATTTCCTTTTTTGTAATAATATTCTTAGGTGGCTATGACAAGGAGGAGAAAGCAGCTAGAGCTTATGATCTTGCAGCTCTCAAGTACTGGGGTCCGACCACCACTACAAACTTTCCGGTGAGTGCTTTATAATTTATTTATTTTAATTCGTTCTTGAAAGTTTTTCTTCCCCCTTTCATGGCAGTATTCAATTTGAGTTTTTATATATTGCTTTAGGTTTCTAACTATGAGAAGGAACTAGAAGGGATGAAGCACATGACAAGGCAAGAGTTTGTTGCGTCACTTCGAAGGTAATAACCATCCTACGTTAGTATTCTTTTGTTGTTTTCTTTAATATATTTAATAATGGCATCTCATTATCTTTTATATTTGTAGAAAAAGTAGTGGTTTCTCCAGAGGAGCCTCAATTTACAGGGGAGTGACAAGGCACCATCAACACGGTCGGTGGCAAGCAAGGATAGGAAGAGTTGCCGGCAACAAAGATCTCTATCTTGGCACCTTTAGTGAGTTTTCTAATCCTTCCCTCTGTCATCCATATCTATATTATGAAAATGTATACACCACAATATGTCAAGAATCTGATGTTTCTCGCTTTATATTATTCATTCGTTAAGTATGTGTACAACGTGATAATAAAGGCAACATTTCTTTGGTCAAACAGGCACCCAAGAGGAAGCTGCCGAAGCTTATGACATTGCAGCAATCAAATTTAGAGGCCTAAATGCTGTAACCAACTTTGACATGAGTCGCTATGACGTAAAAAGCATAGCTAACAGCAATCTTCCCATTGGAGGAATATCTGGCAAATCAAAGAATTCATCAGAATCAGTTTCTGATAGCAAAAGCATTGATGTAAGCCGATCGGACGATCGGGATCTCTCCTCGGCGTCCTCGGTAACCTTTGCTTCTCAGCCTACAACCTCTACTCTTAGCTTTGCCATGCCCATCAAACAAGACCCATCAGATTATTGGACAAATATCCTTGGATACCAAAACTCCACCACCACGATGAATAATACCAAGAACAGTAGCAGCATTGTCGCACCAAGCACTTTACTTCAATCTTCCACAAGTTTTCATGCTTTTCAAGGTCCAACAGCTTTCAGTATGGACTTCAACACGAATTCTTCAGTCAATGAAAGCAACAACAGTGGGCTATTATTCAATGGTGGTTATATACAGCAACAGAGTGGTGGTGATGGTATTAGTACATCATCATCAAGTTCGAGTATTCCATTTGCTACACCCATTGCCTTGCATGGTAATGGAAGCAGTTACGAGGGTAACTCAAGTTATGGCAGCTGGATTTCTCAATCTCTGCATTCTTTCCAATCTGCAAAGCCCAACCTCTCAGTGTACCAGACACCTATTTTTGGAATGGAATGAGCTCACAAAAGAAATGCAAGGAAAATGAGAATCTGTGCAAGCAGGAACGTGAAAGGCTGGCTAGCTTGATGTTGATGCCAGCATGCAATGCGCAGATGGGTTAACTTTTTTACTTTGAATAGACGAGTTGGGACTGACGAGCATGCATTTCCACAGTAGGTGACCTTAGTACTAACTGCTAGTTCTTTCTCATGGTCTTGTGTTATCTTTCTCTTTTGCTTTTGCTTTTCACTGACATGAATTTACATGGTATAAAATGAAGGAAAAAAAAGAAAAAAGAAGAGAATATCCTTTTGTCATCTTTCATCTTGTTAGTAACTCGGTATCGGATTATGCATGTGAAAGAGTTCCCTCATCAATTTAGCTCTCTTCCATTTTAACTTCGAATTCATACAGGTGAACAATAAAATCCCACGGAGTGGCATCACAAGGAGACAACGTTTATATAATATGTGTCGTGTTATCATCATCATCATAATTTTATTGGATTCAAGGCTCCCAGCTACTCGTTATCATTCAAGAAACAGTATTTTTTTAAAAAAATAAGTAATGATCATTCGTTAAAATATAAATCACTAACAATTTATACATCTACAGGTAGATATTTAACGTTTCTCTCTAAGTTGAAAACCATATAAAGATGCCAATTTTGAATCAAGCCGTGATGGTCCTCGAGGTTATATTTAGTTTTGAGACTTTGGGAGGAAAGGGAGATTCATATCAGTATCATCGGCCTCGAATTTTACTTTGCCTGAACTTTTTTATTCCCATCAAAGATCCCGAGCGATGGAGTGTGTCATTACATAAGGATTTTGGTTAGCATTGTGTTTGCAAAGAAAAAAATGCCTCTACAATTTTCTTTTGTTAAAAGATTTTATAATAATTAGCTCCTACAAAAATATTCAAGGAAGCGGTTGCCTACAACTGCTTTCCTCCCGACGGTCCCAATTTTCAAGAAATATAAAATTAATGACAATATTTTGAGGAATGGAAATAACATCAGTAAAAATGCTTGATTTTTCATGTACATATTTTATAAATTAATTAATGTGTAGGTAGATATATCTAATTTGACATTGGATTTATTTAACTAAAGGGGGAAATTCCCTAATTGAAATTGAAAAAAAAGAAAAGAAAGAGAAATTGATAAGCTCCACATCATTCAATTGGAAAACAGCAGTGCTTCCGGGCCCTTCAACAAAATTGAGTTAGACCCAGGAATATTTTTTTTTTAGACATCATAAACATAATCTTTTCCAAATAATAATTCAAGAATATTGGTACAAGTTCAAGCTTAGGTTTTGTCCTCATCTAGCTTTAACTTGATCCTTTCATTAGTTTAAGAAACAACAAGATAAACACGAACACTTTAGGCTATGTAGCCAAAAGCAAAACATATACCATAGCCCATCATTGGTGCGATAGTGCGCTACAGTAGGTGACATGGCTTCTTTATCCCCTTGTCACAAGGAAAGAATTTGAACTCGAGACGAATACACTCGTTTGCTTGCAACATTATGGCTTCCTTTTCTTTTTATCTTAAAGGAATAATTTTTTATTCTTTGATAGGAGATATAGACTTAAGAAACATTTTTTTAGTTGAAAAGCATGTATAATGCTGTTCATCCAGTGAAATATGAGATATTTAACTTATAACTAGATATACTATAACACAACATGTAGGAATCATTTTACAGCAGTGAAATAACTATTTTGCCCTTTAAGCTAACAAAATATAGCCTTGCTTAAGAGGGTAGTAGAGTCTTTTTAAATTTTTTTATGAACAATCAAAATACTATAATGACCTTGGAACCAAAAAATTATAAGCCTTTGGTCCATGGGTATCATCAGTTTTTTCAATTTTAACGTACAAGTGGATTACTAAAATGTCTTTTAAGTCAACAATATTAAAGCATTCAATCAAGGGTTATTAATGTATTTTCAAGTTGGTTTTTTTATTATTTTCCTCTTTTGTCAAGGGCATTGTCTTATTTAACCATTATAAAATAATAATTAAATTCAAAAAGTTGTCGGCGCATGAATTATACGCACCACCACATGGAAGACGTCTGGGCACTTTGGATGACGCGTGTGACAACTCTTGGTGGTTAAAACTACCCATCAACCGTGTTAAGCTATTGCGTCCTATTTCATCTGGTGTGGCGCGTGTTATCAATGGTTAGGTGGTTTGTCATTGATGGTTTTTTTTTTTCTTCTTTTCTCTCTCCTCCCACAAAAAATTCAGATAGGTCTTTTTTATTTTTATATTTGTGCTTTAGTCCTTCTTTTGATTTTTGATTTTTATCCTTAACTCTTTAATAAGAGTTTTATTTCCTTTCAATTTAGTCCTTCAATTCTAATTTATAAAAATTATTATGCTTTTCAATATGGTCCCTATTCTTTTTATTTCTAATTTTTATTACTTAACCCTTTTACAGAAGTTTATTGTGAAAAACATATGGACCGTTTGCATCACCTAAACATTGTTTTTTGCGGGAAAAATATGGACCCGCATTGTAGCGCGGGCCCATGCCTAGTTAATTGCTATTAGTAATAGTTTGTATCTTTTTATTATTATTATAGATTTTTCTTGGTTCAATGGTTTTGAAAAATATATGGTATATGTGGCATCTATAGCCCATGAGACCATATAGATATAGATGTCCATTGGATATCACATAGGTGTCAAACCATATCACTCCCTCATAACTCAACAATAAAACAATATTTTTAATGTATTATTATTGATTTTTTTGTTGCAAATGATTGTGATATTTAAAGTGTTGAGATCCACACAGATGTGTGACTACCTCAGAGGTATAATGCTACCAGAAAATTTATTTGCAAGGTGGAATAAGGTCAGAATCAATACTCTACAATGGAGTTGGGAGGATTGAGTTGCAATAAGTTTATTTGAAGTGTAATGATTTGGTTTTAGTGTGGAAATTTGATGAGTGTTGATGTGTTAGTAATTTTATTATTCACAAACCCACATAGGATATATGAGTCATCATTGGTTGTTCTCCTAGAATGTTGATTGATGGGTAATGAAATTACCCAATACATTATATTATTGCATTTAAAATGTCCTAAAATATCTTTTATTATGCAATATTATGATGTATTAATGGTTTTATTATTCACAAACCAATCTAGAATAAATGAATCATCACTAGTCATTGTTTTAGAGTTTTGATTGGTGAGTAATAAAATCATTTAATAAATTACTTTAATGTATTCAAACTATCTTGAAGATATATTTTATTTTGCAATATGGTGATGTATTAATGGTTTCATTATTCACATACCAACCTAAGATAAATAAATTGTCACTAGTCATTCCTCTAGAGTTTTGATTTGTGAGTAATGAAATTGTCTAATATATTACTTTATTGTATTCCAACTATCTTTATAATGACTTATTTTTAAAATATTATGGTGTATTAATAGTTTTATTATTAACGTACATGTCTAAGATAAATTAACTGTCATTGGACATTATCTTAGAGTGTTGATCAGTGAATAATGAAATTACTTCATAAATCATGTTACCGTGTTTCAAAATATCTTTAAGATGTTTTATTTTTATAAAAATTATATATTCCAAAAACAAAAAACAACAATCCTTTTGTTGTATGAATTTGATTATTTTTTTTTTCATGAGCATGTGTTTTGAATTTATACATGTGTCATTGTTTTAGAATATCTTTTCTTCGATAATGCGAGTGAATTTTTGTTGGATCAATGCGATACCACATAGACCCATTGAGTGTAAGTGGTAGCCTTCGAGCTTGTCTCTATCGATGTAATCTTGAACATGTTTATACCTATCATTTGTTTATCATCCTGCAAGTCTAATGCTTGTATTTCAAAAGTGAGGATTTGACTTTATCGTTAGGCTCAGGTTCTAAATCACTATCTTAGATCATCACAGTTTTTTACCATTAATAACAAACACACATATATCAACTTAGACAAACCCGTAACCTATATGTAAGCATGTTAAACATTTTTTTCCTTGGAAAACTTTTGATAGATCATTTTATTAGCTCCAGGTCAAATTAATAAATATGTTAACTAATACATGTAAGCTACGTGATTAAAAGATTTTTTTTTTAATGAAATAAGTGAGGGAAATTTGACTTGGATTCTTTATTATTATTTTTTCTATGATTTTTGAAGAAAACACTTGATTTGCATGTGAGTTTTAACAAAAGATTGGAGAAAATTGAAGAGGTTTAACAAAAAGAGGCCATTATTTGGACAAAATTGAAAACAAATAGGCTTTATATTTGTAATTTTTTAAAGTAGAAGAGGGTGCTAATAAAAAAAAACTTATAATCTCGGTTTGACATTGTGTTAGTGATTGTTTTTCAAAGTGTTTTTTATTTGAATTACATCAAAATAATTTTTTTTTTATTTTTTTAAATTTATTTTTTACAGTAGCATATCAAAACGATTTAAAAATATAACAAAAAAAAATAATTAAATTTTTTAGTAAACAACGTTTTTGACTTCCATGTCAAAACTCTAAGCAATCGAGATAATAGCTTAGACTTGTACAACATTCAATTACATTAAGTAAACACATCCAGCTTTGTAGAAGCAAATGCAGAAATTAAAAAAAAAAAAAGAACAAGAACAAGAAGAAGAAGGAAACAGCGATATACAACTTCTTTGTCCTAATACTCTATCTGTTATGTAATTAAGTTGAAAGCAACGTATATCATAGCCCTACCCTATATATTTGGGTTCGAAATACAAAATATATTCATCAAATTACATGCTAATTAAAAAACGAAAAACAAGAACAAGGGAGTGATGGAAATTGGCCCTTGTCACGATATATATTCCAAAACTCAAACTAGTGAGGCCACACCGGTTGTGCCTTAATCTGTATTTGAGCTACAACGGGGAGAGAGGGAGTTAGGGATGCAAAGGGAGATCAGAGTCCTAGCTCGGAAGGAATCTCGGATGCTTGGTAGGGTGCTAGCTAGGCCATTTGACAGTTCAAACTCGGAAGACATAAATTAAAGTGTGTTTTCTTGTCTGGTAGGAAAATCTTGAGGGTGGATGGAAATTGCGATAATACTAATTTTTTAAAAAAATTCTTGTCGATAGGTTTTTACTTTTAGACAAGTCGATCTTCATATGTGAGCATAAAACCTTGTTATAATTGTCTTTCGCAAACAAGATAATTTAAGCCGTTAAAACTGGTCCAAATAGTATATATTTATCTAAGTATTAATTAAGGTAATTTATATTAAGAAAGATGAAGGAATCAGGGGAAAGAAAAAAAGGGTCCATCGTGCTCAATGGTACATATATAAAACCATAAAATTGTATATAGTGAGGCCAAAATAATTGTTCCAAATCCTCAGTGCTCCGAGCACAGAAAAGGCAGTCTAAGCTCTTAATTAAAGGGAGACGAATACCTTGACCAAGAGAAAAAAGACATAAAGTGAGATAACGAGCTTTAAGAAGAAAATAATTTACAAGAGGACAGAAACAAAAAACATAGCTATTGTCTACAAGCTTTTTGGATGTGTCCCTTTGCAAACTCAAAAAAAAAAAAAAAAAAAAAATTAAAAAAAAAGAGGAGATTCAATTCAAAATTTTCTGTCCTTTCTTGTCTCTTACATTCTCTCTTAGATGATGCTCTGTCCTTTTGTACCTTTCGGCGCCTATTAGAACCTTACCCCCACCACCCTGCCCGTTTGACCACTGTTTTGACTGTATTATTTGTGGTGATAGTCATTTACTAGCTATGATTCTCATCAACTAAGAAGCCCCCTTAACGTTGATGCACTTTTTAGGTTTGCTTAGTCTAAGTATTGCATTTTAAAAACTGTGAAAATATTCTTCAGCAATTTTTTTTTTTAAAGACAACTTTTTTGGTCTATTAAAAATCGTTTTTCCCTGTAAAAAGACCATTAAAATGGTATTTTTCAAATAGTCTTTTAAGTGGGTGTACTTTATTCTCTAAGGAAATCATTTTGCAATCTAGTCTCCTTGTGTAATGATCATCAAGATGGTGTTTTTAAATCTGTAATAGGACAATTTTGATTTTTATGTTTTTTTTATTTAAATATCAAGGTATCCTGAGATGAGTTTTCAAGTACAGGAATTGTTTTTTTGTTATTTTTAGAAAATATTATTTATTAATTGGAAAAAAAACTACCACAATAATCAATAATATCAAACGATGTCTAAGCATACGAGTAGTCTTTGGTGTATATAGCTTTTTCTTTCCATCTTCAGCGCTAAGCTTCAGATAGTTAGGCTTAATCATGCATGTGCTTATCTTCTAGAAACCATTATGCCTCATTTATCTCTAATAAGTGGGCAAATGATCCAATCATTTAATTGAAACCGCAACGCTATACAAGGTGGGCATGCATTATAATGGTTCATCTTCTTTTTTCTTCTGATAAATTAAACCATGATGGTTCATCTTTAAACGCAATGATATTGAGAGAATCCACTAATTTTCTAAAGCTTTAAAGCATCGATGCATTATTTCAAGACATTTTTAGGAGATATATAGATGATTCTACGATGAACTTAATTATAGTAGTATGATTGAGTATTTTAGTGTTCATTCCTCTGAAATTCTCAACTACTAATATTATCTAATTATCGTAAAAAATAATGGAATGTGTTTGAGATTGGAGTCCGCATGCAAATTATCAAATAATCATCTCTGTGCCAAGAAATCTGGCTCTTGAGCTTTATCCCAACAAGTTGCAAGGCCCATATAACAATTAAAATATATAAAGTTAATAAACTTTGTTCAATGTCAAAGTACGTGATTCACACGGTGTCTTTCCTTTCGTTTTCCTGGTAAACATTAAGAAGGATACATAAGCATAAACGCACGTCAAGTGAAAATTGTTCAATGATTATTTAGAAGTTTTTTGAAAGTTGAAGGTTTCAGATGCAAAAATGAATATCTAGGGGATGGAAGAGCACGATCCAGACACTGTGTAGTTCAGACTTCTTGCATGAAACCTTCCTCCTTCCTCTTCCAGTGTTAAAAGAGATTAAAGATAATTATAATATATAATATTTAAGACCAAGCAACTCTATTTAGCTGATTTTTTCGTTTCTGACGAGGCGCTCGTAACCAGCTCAGGCCCATTATCAGTTGAAAACGAAAACTATATGCAGAAATGGTTAAAAGACCTTGTGTTTGGCTGATTTATATACAAAACCTTGGTCTGATCATGGAAAAAAATAAAGAAACTCAAATCTCCTTGGTCCAAAACACACAAATCTCGTATCTGTTGGAAAGTGATGGTTGTACAGACATACAAAGTAGAAAATGAGAAGATGTTAACAGAGTAGGTTGTTTGCATTGTTGTTGTACCTAATTGAGGATGTGCGTGGGAACAGTAAACTAAGATATATAAGTTGAGTGCATGTGATGCCAAATCTTCCTTCGATTTGGTCTTAGCTAGCGGCTGATCTCCCTGATGCGGCTTCGCTGCATTTCTTGTTAGGTAGATCCTGTCCCGTTGTACTGTTCTTGTCTCATACATCCACCCGTATAAAGTACTGTATATTGTAAATCAGTGCCTGCTATATTAATGTTGATATTCTCAAAAGACATAAACTCCACGTTTCATGTGCGTGATATGTGAACAAGGTTCTTGACCAGAAAGACTAATATCTAAACATTCTCACTACTTTTTTAGCATAAAGATAATGTGATCTCTTGATCTAAATGTTTCCATCTGCGTCGATTATCTTTTTTGATGAAAACCAGAAACATGCTAACCCTAAAGTCAATGCATATGTGATTTGGATATACGCATAAAGCAAATGGATTTCACTTAACATATATAGAAAATTAAGACTCTTCATCATCAGACATGATTAATTAATAAAGTTGTAAAAAAAATGTGAACACAGACACACATATGTGTATATATATGCGTAAAGTTGTTGTAAGAAATGTGAACACGCATGTATATGTGTGTGTGCTTGATGAATTTGCCATTTAAACTAGCTGGGAAATACTATAAATTTATATATATATATTTAGCTGAAAAAGATTTTCTGCATCATTTTGGATCATGTCTATCAGAGGGATTGCTGCATGGCCCTCAAATTGAGTTGCAATTACACAAAGTACTAAATGCATTACAGTTTGGTACTTGATTACTACGCCTAGCTAAGCTAGCTAAATGGGTTTGTCTTCAAAGCAAGGTCAGCACAAGCACATGCCATTTGCTGAGAAGGCTAGGTTTCTAAAGTGAAACAAGTATTAGTCAAATGCGATTCTGCAAAAGTTCATTCCTTCGCCTTTTCTTTATCCTCTTTTAAAAACCGGTGGGGAACCCTTATTATTACTTCTTCTCTTTCAGTCTCAATCCATGCTTCCCTTTTGTTTTGCCTGCAAACAAGAGATGTCGGCCACACCACCATGCACCTATTATATAACTTTTTTTCTTGATGTATTGTTTTTTTTTGACTGGTGACTTTCTTAAATGCGCGAAGTATATCTTAGCAAACAAAACCATGCACTTTTTTTGGCTTGTTATTTAATGATTATGGGATTAGGGTTCTGCTCTCCTGGATGTGAACAAGAAATCGTGATTCAAGGACGCACATCATGGCTTATCAGCAACTTTTGATTTCTTTATGCTTGTAGTTGTAATTATTAAAATCAATAGTGAAATAGTTGTATTTTCCATTAATCATATAGTAATGAGGCCGCACGTTCACGTTGACTAGAGTGACCCGGGAAGCGTGCGGTTGAACGTCTAGAATTTGATTCCCCCGTATCTTCATTGTAAAAACTCTTTGTTTTTCCCCCCCTCTTGATCATCTAAAGAACTTTGTTGTTATTCTAGAGTCAAGATGCTAATCATGCTTATAAAATGCCTTTGGAGCAAAACAGAGATTCTCATTTTTGCGGGCACCCAAGGAGAACAAGATTTTACATTGGGCTATAGTCGAGAATACGTGTATCAGGGGCCAGTTTCCTTAACCTTGTAATTTGGGTTAAAGCCCCTTAATCGCTGAGATTCAAACCCCATTCAGGGAAGGGAAAAAAAAGGTGTGGACCAACCAAATTCTGTGAGTTGTGTGAATTACGAACTGGGCTACTCTGAGACCTATAAACCAAGATCCATGTCCATAGGGGGCCATGCTGCTCGTTTTGTGGAGTGTTAAGCACCTCCTGTATTCTCAAACTTGTCAGCAACTTGGACAAGAACACTCAAATTCAGATGGTAATTAAACTAATAAAGTCTCAGCATCTCAGGCCTCCTAAGTCCTATCTGTCAAAGAAGCTTGAGATTTAATGAATAAATTAAACTTGCCTGCTACGCTGTTACCTGATTGGTATTCGAATGAAATGAGCCATTTCAAATGGATGCATTAGTCAAGCAAGTTGCAATCATAGAATATAACTGTCAAATAACTTCTTCTGTAAAATAATAAATTCTAAAAATTTAAATTATTAGGTGAAGTTCTAAAATATGATTTATATTATTCTCTAATAAACTCCCTCAAGTAAAAGTCATTTGAACTTGAAACTTGTATAAACTCACACTACCTTGTGTTTAATTTTTATTAAATAAATAGGGATGATAAAATTCAAATTTATAACCGCTTAGTTATCAAAACTCTAATATCATGTTAAATAATCAATTCAACCCAAAAACTTAAACTATTAAATAAAATTTCAAGATATAATTTATATTATTCTCTAATGGCCTTAATATAAAATTTGTGGGACTCTAAAAACATTGGTTCATAACAAATAATTTGCAGAGAATTTATTGAATTTTACCGGAAAAAACACAACACACATTTGCATGAGAAAGCTAGTTAAAGTTTGACGAGAATCCGATGAGTTTGGGAGGAAAAATCACAATGATAGTTGTAGTGGGTTTACCAGTTTCAAGCCCAATAATATATAGCTCAGACCGTTTGAGATAGCCTGATGACATACAGAAGAAGGAACTATCCTGCATGCTTTCTCAACATGGCGCCCTCATTTAAGATTTTGAATGCTTATTTTTAACATGTATATCATACACACAATGAACTCTTCTTTTAACTCAACTCTCGATCCTCAAACTTGGGAAATTCTCTGTCTTTCTTTCTCCTATTTTCCATTTCATTGTTTTCTTTTTCATTGAGATTTTACAAGTTTAAAGCAAAACTTCCGTTTGCTAGTTTTATGTTTTTTCTTTTAATTAATGCAATTTTTATTTTTATTTTCATATAAAAACAAGAAACCCATTTAAGATTAAATTTGCTAAAATTACAAAAAAAAAAAAATACATTTTCCAATTAAAGATTTCCTTGGATTATTTATTTTTGAAGTTTTAGCTTGGCTTCTCATATCATGCTTATTTCTTTTTACTGCACATTAAAACCCTCCATTTTTTTCTCATTTAATTTCTCTTGGTTTCTAATTATATTTACTTGCAAATTATTAATTTCACTTATTCAACAACATTTGTAGATGTTCTTGGAAGGCTTATAGCCATACAACCCGATGGAGAAGATACTGGTTCGAGGCCAGGCAGTTGAGAATAAAAGAGAATTCATTCTAGAAAAAATGAAGCCCAACTCATAGCAAGCCCATGAACTGAGTCATTCCTTCCCATGGCCATTCAAAAGGCCTCGGCCCAATAAAAAAAGGATTAACATTTTCGACAAGAGGGCCACTTCCTTTTCTCTCTCTTTTTTGTTGGCTAACTTATTAAATTATTTAATTTAATTTATGAAAAACAAGCCATGAAAGTCAGTCGATTCGGTCTCCAATGACCTAAATTAGTTCGAGTAAAACCACCGTTTTGCCTTCGGTTATTCTTGCCCTCGGCTTTTTATTTGTAAATTGTGTTTTACACCGGTGTAAGGTCCCCCACCATTCGACATCATGGGCCCATTCATTTAGCAGTTCTTTGCTTTACGATGCTTTTTATCCTCAATATGGAACATATATTTAGATATACTTGATAAGGAATAACGTAGAAAAATATGGCAGTGATGAAATATTGATGGGATGTTACCATTAAAGCGATGGTGAAAATGAAGGAGAAGTGGTGGTGATTGAATTGTAACTGTGATTGATGATTACATGGTGATGATATTTGCACTGATAACGTTAAATATGTTGCGGAGAAATTCATGGGCAAATAAATAATGTAAAGTTTGTACAAAAAATCCAAAAGTTTGGATAAATTAAACTCGTACTCTTATAAAAATAATCATAATTTTATATTAGATGATTATTCAAGTCCAATTTTATAGGATGGATGGATGGCTTATTATAAGTAGCTAAGATCCGAAAAACTCTGAAATTTGATTCGTTAGATGTTGTTTTTGTTATTTAAATTACTCTACTTACCAATAAAATATTGGTTTAATGGTTAAAGTACTGTTATATCCATGTAAGAATAAGAATACAAATTCGATTCTCAAAAAACGCATTTATTGGAAAGGACGATCACGAATCCCGAATGGAACTAGTCTCACCATTTAAAAGGGTGTAAAGATAGCATGTTAGAGAAAAAAAATTTACCTATCTAGTTAATTTTGTATTTTAATTATATTTTCTACGTAAATTTGGACTCCTTTTAGCGATGTACAGTTGTAATCCTTCCATGGCAAGAATCGATAAATTTCCAAAAATTGAAAGCTTTGTTTTGAAAAAGCAGGCTTCTTGCTATGTTTCAGTTATAAAAGCAAGTGGAGTCCTCACGACTTTTCATGCTCTCGACGCGATTCCTTGCACAATAAAGACAACGAGAAGGATTCCTTCTATTTTTTTTCAGCGGATGCGTTGCATGGGGATGCTTCCTTTCAAGTCGATTCCAACTTTTTTAGTGACTTCTTATTAATAGCCACGACAATTTCACCTCAGTGTCATCCAATTGTGAATAGCAAGTTTTTACCTTGATTTGACTGGGTTAAATTATTGAGGAATAAAATCAGATCTAGTTTGATTAAAGTCTTCCGGGAGATTATTTGTTTTATGTTTTTAAAATCAAATCTAATAAAAACAATCATGATAAACATGTGAGATTTAGGTAGAAAAAACAATTCATTGATGACAAATAATGAAAATTGAGGGATAAAAGATGTATTGAACAAGAAAATAATAGACTAAATGATGTGATTTAACTTATTAAATTTGTGATTCAAGTTATAGACTCAATCGAGTTTAATATTTTTTTTAAAATCTATATCTAAAAAACCTAAAAGGGACAAAAAATAGCCTAGCTTTACGGGCCTTTAAAAGAAACAGCTCAGGCCTGCACGCCCCCTTTTTTCTCATTTAAAGGGGCAAATGACTTTTCATCCGCTTCTTTTAAAAAAAAAAGAAAAATAGATAAATGACATGTTGTTTGCCGGCTTAGATTCTGTCCACCATTATAATGACTGAAAAATCATGGCTATAAGTTTTAACTCAAAAAACCACCTTTTCAACCAATTTAAAGCTAAAAACATCCTAAAAACACTCATAAAACATGTACAAACCAATTTAGCAACGCAATAAACCTAAAAAGATGCTCAAATAAAAAAAATCAAACTGAATAAATTTTCTCATCTATATTGAGGCTCAAAACAACCACTATAACCAAATGAAACTTGTTGACATCAATTTCAACTATTTTAGTGGTTGGAATAGGTGTCAATAATGATTTTCTTTCTCTATGTTGGAATCCAGTGAGCCTTTCTCTACTCTCACAAAAAATGATCAAAAAATAAAGAAAATAAACTTTGATATCAAAATTGAATTCTTGAGAACTGAAGGAACCAGTCACCAATAAATCAAAAAGAATAGAGGACTAAAATAAATTTTTTGTATGAAATTTGAAATCACCATCTATTTTCCTTATTCCTTTTTACTTTGGTTTTTTATCTTTCAATTCAACCTTTTATTAAAAAAAAAGAGTAAGTAATTTGACACTAATTTTTGTTCAAAACGTTTAACTGTGCAAAAACAAAATTTAAAGATCAAATTGAGAGTTTAGAAAAAAATAACAATTCTAATCGATAATGATTTTCGAGAAAATACACGGTGCAAGGTATGCGGTAAAATTATCACAAAACTTAGGTTTTTTTCAATTAAAAGTCGATGAATAACACTCTCGAAACAACAAGAAGTAATTTCATTCCGCAAGCAAAGAACACAAAATTTACCAAGTAAATAGCGATGGCAGTATGGCATCCTGAAATTTGGACAATGGATGGGTGCAATATAAACATTGCATAGGTTTGTGGTGGAATTGCTATTCATTAAATAGGTTTAAAGACTTTTTGGTTATTTTTTTAAGGACAAAACATTTACATAAAACGATCAAGAAAATAACTCGGATCACGAGTTTAACGGGTTAACCTGAATTGAATTAGTCATTTATATGTTATTTTTTTTTAATTTCATCTTTCAGCATTGAATTGATTGGTAATTGGACTTCATAACTTATTTCAATAAGCTTTTTATTTAGTTATCCTGATCTCATGACCCGAGTTGCGGATTTGATAGATTAATTTAGGTTGACTTTGATTATTTTTTCTAGGTCTTTTTTTAATTGTATTTTTTTCAATTTCATCATTCAATATTGAGTTTATTAGAAATTAAATTTTATAATTTATTTTGATTTATTTTTTTATAGAATTATAATGATTTTATGACTTGAGATGCGGATTCACAGGTTAACTAGGATTAAATCGATCCGATGTCTTCTCATCTCAATATTTATAAAAAAATATTATTATGAATAATTATTTTAAATTAAATTATATTTTTACCGAATCACATCAATCAATTCCCAGTTGATTAAAAAGAAATTTCTGGTGGAGAAATGTCTAACCATTTTTTTATATTAAATTTTTTTCTTAATCAACCCCGCGTAACAGCTCACAATCATCTAGTTAGTACTATTTTTCCATGGAAAACATTAACTTAAGCATTAGAAAAGTCGATTAGCGTCTCATGACGGTGTCGATCTAGCATTGGTAGATCCATAGGAGGATTAGTCATCGATAAATAATTTCATCTCAGGATTGCCTGCCTGGAACAGATACAAAAGCTGAAGGCCAATCATGAGGGGGGGAATTGACATGGAAGCCCATAATTCACCGAGTGAGTAAGACGGCCATGTGATTTAAATGATTATTAACAAGCATTATTAGCCATGTTCGAAATCCACGTGGCAAATTACTAGAAATAGCATTAGGCGCTGTCAATTCATATTTTCATTTCGTTTTGTTTGAAGAATTTTATCATGTTGGCGGCACGTAATTGGATCATCTCCTTGTCTCTTAAGAGTCTCTTCGCTTTTCGTTAGGCATGACACTTTCTTTAATACTATTAAAATAACCTAAAACACTTTAGAATATAAATGTGGATTCACACTTCAAAACATTGTTCACTTGTACAGGGATTGAAATCTTTTCACGTGTTATATTTATTATTTTCAAATGGAGCCGGACAAATAAATAATTTTTTATTTTAATTATATAGTAAAATAATTAAAATATTTTAAAAGCAAAAAATTTAAATTTAGTTCCAAAATGTCTTTTTATATTTTCATAATAGTTTTATTATTATTATTTAAGCTCTAGGGTAATTTAGTATTTGTTTAAATATAAAAATATTAAATAACTAAAATACACAGTAAGACAACAAAACTATCCTTAAAGTAAAAATAAAATAAGTCTGAGTTCAATGAACATTTTTATTTTTTTCATAATGATTTTTTTAAATTATAAAGTCAGCTCATGGACAATTATGTATTTGGCTGAATAAAAAACAAAGTGGCACACGTGTGGCTCACCGGGGGTGCATGAGAGGTGTCCACGCCATTCAGGTGAAAAGTATAATGCCTCCCAACATCTAAAAATATTATTTCATTGTGTTGTTTGAAGATTCACTATGTCCTTTTTCCTATTGGTGTAATGAGTGTCATTAGTAGTGGTCAGATTTGGCACCAGTGGGCTTTTTTCTCTCTCTTCTCCCTCTCTCCTTCTCCTCCTTGAAACATTACAGCTTGACTCTCTTGATTGTTGATATTTTAACTTCAGTCTTTATTTTTTTTATTTCTATTTTTTTGTCTTGACCTTTTTGTAGAAGTTTTATTTATTTTTTATTTCATTCTTCAATCTTAATTTACCAAATTTTATATTCTCCAATGTGGTCATCATTCTTTGACTTTCTAAGTTTTTTTCATTGGTCATTTTGTAAAAGTTTTAGTGGTTATTAATTTTATCCTTCAATTTTAATTGATGATATTAAGTTTTTCAATTTGGTCCTCATTATTGTGATTTTTATTTTTTTTTCTTGATCTTTTTGTAAAAGTTAGTATTCTTTTTAATTTCACAATTTAATTACAACATTATTTTTATTTTTTATATCAATTTTGATCCTCTTTTTTTTTCTCTTTTACTAAATTGATTTTTTTTCAATTTAACTCTTCAATTAAATATAAATTGACAATCGATTAGAAACCCATCAAAATCTTTAAACAATACAAAGACCAAACAATGCAGTTTACCTCAGTTAAGGTGCATTAGAGGTGTTAATATATTCTTTAACCACAACCAGTCTCTTACCTTACAATTTATGATAAAACCAGTACACCCAAGTTTTATAGTGACTCTGAACCAAACAACTAGGTGACAACTCCTTGACCCCCGACACCACTTGCCCACATACGATAGGTAATTCTACTATATAGTAGCTATTGCCGAACTTCTTTATTGGGAAGGATTTTTTGCAAGAGCATTAACCCTAATGAGGTTAATGTAGTGTTTATAATGTTGTTATTTAAGTTAAAATCTTGAATGGCGAGGGCAATGAGAAGGTGTAAAATTTATTTCTCTTGGATGGTATTTCATTGTCTCTTATATCAAAACCTATTGGTGTAGTATGATTGTTTTAATAACAAGAAACACCATCATTCCTGCCATGAAAGAGCATGTTTTCTCCACCTTCTCGGACAACCAACATGGTATGCCAATAACAATTTACGAGAGTGTGAGAACAAGAACCATGGACAACAACTTGCTTGGAAAATTCGAGCTTTTTAGCTAATCCAAGTTTTCTCATAAACAATCAATTTCTAAGCCATTTGTTCTCCCTCCTCGACTAGCCTTTGTCAACCACTAGAGCAAGTAACCCTTGCTTGGTGCTCGCTGCCCTTCCTTATATCATTATCTACTTTGATATTGATGCAAACGAAGAAGAGTTTCGGATGCGTCAAACAACTTTTCTAATTAAAATTGATGCAACTTATTATCAATCATTAGTTTCGGCTGAAAGTTTTTCAATGAGTTCTATAATAGGCCATGTTCCTTACAGGAATAGCTTGCTAGCACTAGACAAGGTCAAGGACATGCTCAAATTAGATAAAAAAAGATGTTGTTCGAGATTTTTTTTATCCTAATTATTCTATAAGCCTTAGAAGCAGACATATTCGTGCAAAGCAAAATCTGCCTGACTATGGAGTATGTATAAACAAACATGCAATTTTTCACCTTCTCGCTTTTAATAATTCGGAAATGAGTGAATCATGAAGTGATCACCGCTAGCTAGCTGCTGCTGATGCTGCTGCATTAATTTGCTTATAGTTTTTGAACCACTTGTGCGCTCGCATCACATGCCAAATGATTGAAACTTTCAACATTTGCATATAAACATATTATCTTTGATTGTGGTTTTCACATACTATACAATACATTGAAAGTATTCAAAAGTCTAATATTCTCTATACCAAAAATCCATTACTGTGAGGTGGCGTTTTTTCTTTATTTTTATTTTCAGCATTCTTTTCTCAATTTCAATCTTTTGACATTTACTTAATTTTAAATTTGTTTTTATAAATTATTTTGATTTGATTTGATTTATATTAGGTTATTGCAATATCAAATAAACATCCTAATATTTAATTTATATCTATTGTGTACTCGATTTTATAAGCGTTTATTTTTATTATAGTATAATTAAGTAAAAAATAATTTAAAAAAATAAAAAAAGTTCTTAAACTTATTGAAGTCCATGACCATGATCATGGATTTGACAGGCTAAACCATGAAACTTAGGTCAATCTAATATATCATTGTCTCAATATTAAAAAAAAAAATCATTGATTTTTTAAAACCAAACTATGCTTTCAAAAGTTGTAAAAAATTCAAAAATATCTTGTTATTTGTTGATTATATCAAAATTTTTCATCTATCTTTTTATAGCTATATATTTTATTTTGAATCATTTTTAATTTTTTTTCAATCTCTTTCCTTATAATTTGATTTTATATCAACTTTGATCTTCATTCTTTTGATTGTTATTTATTTTTCTCTTATCCTTTTCTTAATTGAATTTTATTATATTTGGTCCCTATTTGTTTATTGTTATTTATTTTATTTGAAATAATTTATGAAATTAGATTTTTTTTTTCAATTCCATCATCTTTCAACTTTTTTATCTATCATATTTGTCTCCATTATTTTTATTGCTATTTGTTTTATTTGAAATAATTTATGAAATTGGATTTTTTTTTAATTTCATCATTCTTGAACTTTTTTATCTATTAAATTTGATCCTCATTATTTTAATAAACTTGAAAAAGAATTAAAAAGTTCTTTTTCAACTCATTTTTCATAAAACTACCAAATATCATAAAATAATTCACTCTTTAAGAATTCAGTTTCCATAAAACCACTTTTCAAAAGAAAACTACTTTCTAGCAAACAATCAAGGCCTAAATTAAAACAAAAGCTAAAATGATCAATGTTTTACCATGCACACACTCACATTTCACTGTGAATTTGCACAATAAAATGATTATTTTTCACTTCTAAAACAAAACTAAATAACTTTGTTTAAGATATAATTCAAACTTTTTCATGAGATTAATTTGTTATTATCAAATTGACTAGGGACATCTTGGTCATCACATATTTTTACTGTATAGTAAAATTACTAAATAACCTATATAAGCAAAATTCATTTAACTTGCCTCTAGGGTATTTTTTGAAATTTTATTTTAATTTGAAAATTAAAATGTCTAAATTACTCGTGAAATCTTATTTTCTTAAGCTTGCGTCCAGGGGTTTTATTTGTAATTCTTTCTCTCTTTTTTTGTAATTATCAAGTGGATTTAAGGACAAATTGGTATTTTTAATTGTAGTCCTCATTATTTTTATTTCTTTTGAATCCTTTTTTTATTTGTTTTTTTATTCAATCCCTTAACATTTAGTCCTATTTTATCTTTATATTAAATCTGGTTATCATTATTTTTATTGCTATTTATTTTTTATATCCTTTTTTTATTAATTTTCTTTTCAATTTCACCCCCATAATTTTATTTTTTATATTAGATTTGATTTTTATTCTTTTTTATTTGGTTTCTTTTTTGAAATTGATTTCATTTTTCAATTTTATTCTTCAACATTGAATTTGTTAAGAATCGGGCTTCGTAATTTTTTTAGTGTGGTGATCATGGTCTCATGGTTCGGGTTATGAATATGAAATGTTAATCCAGATTGAGATTGATTTTTTGTTTTCATCTTTATTACTATATTTTTATTTTTCAATTTCATCATTCAACTTGAGTTTATTTTTATCGATTTTCTTTATATGAGGATAACACGACCTCATTATTCGAGTTGTGAATTTGTCATGCTAACTCATATTAGCTTGAGGCTTTTACATCATTTTATTTAATTTTGTTTTTATGTCAAATTTGGTATTCATTTTTTTAATTTTTTTTTGCTTTCGATCCTTTTTTCTTAATTGATTTTCTTTTTTCAATTTTATCATTTAATATTGAATTTGTTGAGACTTAGGCTTTATAATGTTTTCCAATGTTGTGATCCCGATATCATGACCCGAGTCACGTGTATTAAATGTTAACCCAGATCGCCATAAGTCTTTATTTTTTACCCCAATTTTCTTTTTTGGTTTCAACCTTCAACATTGAGTTTATTAAAGATTGAACTTTTTTATTTTTTTTATTTGTTTTCTATAAAGATGAACCAACCTTACAACCCGGATCATGAGTTTTCTATGCTAACTTGGTTTGGCTCACTTTCGTTATTTTTTTATTTGATCTTTTTATATTGGGTTATTTTATAATTTAACGTCATAATTTTTTTTCTTTTGGCTATCATTTTTTTCATGTAGGTTATTGTCATAACCTTTTCCTTTCAGATTTAATATATTTATTGTCGTTGCTTTTTTATTATATAATTAAATTACTTTTTTATTATATAATTAAATTAAACTATCTTATTGGACCTGGGATGATCTATAACTCAAGTCACAAGATTTTTTTTTTTAAAACATACTAGTAATGCTTTGAACATCACTTTTTTTAAAATTACAAAAATAAATCACATCATGTTACTGATAGATTCAACTAAATTATATTCCTACAGCAATTAAAATATGTTTCAGCTATCAATAAATCATTCGGAGATTCAAATTAATTCATCTTTGTATTGTCGGAAAAAAGCCTTCCACTTTGTGGAAAATAATAGTAGCTACGGTTTTAATAATAAAAAAGAGCTCGTAGCTTTCTGAGGCACCACCACACCATCATGGAGAAAGTGAAAGCTGTTGTTTACTATTGGATATTCCTATTCTTCCAAGTCATTGGTTTCTTTTGGGATTAATAATAGTATACACCCAACCCAAGGGTTTAATTGCATTATCCCACCTTTCCACTTAATTATATATTAAATATGACGGTACTTGAGGGTCTAGCTGCTGTGATCAATCGTGTGACTTATTCCGTTCCCGTTCCGGGTTCGACCCTCTATGTGCACGCCTGTCACCCCCGCGGTGCTTTACCTGCTCCTGGGCTTGCAGGATGTCCAGTGGACCGTGGGGAATAGTCGTGGTGCGCGTAAGCTGGCCCGGACACCCCATGTAAATAAAAAAAAAAAATATGACGGTAGTAAAAGTTTATATAATCATTAAGTTTAAAGTCTGTAAAATTAATCGAGTTACATGGTCAAACACGGACATTAATTAAAAAAAATTAAAAAGAAAATATAATAAGAGCGAAGACATTTGCTGAATGAAGATAACGCACCTACCAAGAAGAAAGCATAACTATTATTATTATTATATTGAGGTCCAATAAAATAACACTCTCAAAAGGAAATGGTTGGCATGGGGAGCACTATCATTTGTGCATATATGGAACAGACTTTAAGAAATAATGTACGGCCCTGCCCTTTTGGCCTTGTTATATTTCCTGGGGCCACTTCCTTTGAATTGACAAATGTACCCCTCCCTTTGCTTCTTGTCCTTGGTGTCAGCAAATCCATTTAATAAAATTATCATATGTTATCGTTCGACTAAAAGCACCTCCACACCAAATTTCCCTCGTTTTTCTTTCATAGTCTCGACTCCCAAAAAGTAACTGTAATGTAATAGCTTGATTTTAATATTGTGTATAAGGTGTGAATGAAATTATTGTTTAAAGTATTTTTTTATATGTAAATATAATAAAATATATTTTTTAATATCATTAAATTAAAACAATCTAAAAAAATTTAAAAAAATTATTTTGAAGCTAAAAAAATTTAAAATTTTTTAAAAGCATGATTAACCAGCAATGTCAAACGATGTTTAAAGGTATATTTGAAAGTGTGTTAGGTATTGGTTTTCAAAGTATTTTTTGTTTAAGAATGCATTAAAATAATATATATTTTTAATTTTTTAAATTTATTTTTAATATTAGTATATTAAAACGATCCAAAAATAAAAAAATAAATTAAAACTAAAAAAAATTATATATATATTTTAAAAAACATGATTAGATTAGACCGTAATACCACACCATTTTTAATTATTATTAATGTCTATAAAGCGTTCATTTTTTTTGGTAACCCAGGGTGTTCGGGTCAGCTTACGCGCACCACAACTAATTCTCGGACTCACTAAACACCCTGCAAATTTAATAGACAAGTAAAATACAGTAAAAATAACAAGCATGTACGCTGAGGCTCGAACTCAGGTAACATTGACAAGAAAATCTTGCATCTGCCACTGGTCACCAGCCTCGGTGCTAAAGCGTTCACTTTTAATCACTCAGTAGCGTTAGCAGAAACAGGAAATAGATGAGATGATGTAGAAATGCCACTAAATTGCTGTAAATAAGAGTAGCATTAAATTAAAAAAAAAAAAAGTTGAAGAAACAGGCAAATATGTCACCACGGTGAATATGATGACACTGTTGGCCTTGGGACACTAAAGACATGGATGACAGCTGAAGATTTGACATTGGTAGTTAAGTATAGGTAAAGAAGAGTAGCATAAGTCAAGTTATCAACATGTAATTTTCTGTTCGGTCCTATTTGCAATCAAAAGTACTTCTTTCTTTTTACTTTGGATAGAGCTTGAGGATATTGTTCCCATGCTCGACAGTCATCTCTGTGGCACAACCTTGTTTTAGTTATTGCTACGAGACCATATTTGGTATATATATGAAAAGGAAGAGAAAATAAAAAGAAATATAAAAGGAAAAATATAAAGAAAAGGATAAAATATAAGAAGGGACGATGGTGGAGAGGGTAGAAAAGAAGATGACATGCAGCCGCATTGCATAGCGCCATCCTTCCATCATAGGACTTGTTTATTTGGAACACCCTTTATTTCCTCTGCCTCTCTCTCTCTCTCTCTCTCGATCTCGAACAAAAACAACTCCTCCTCGAATCTCCTTTCACTGCACAGCTTTGGTCTGGGTCCTGAAAACTAAAGGAGGACCCATATGGCCATACACACAGTCACTCACAATAAAAACTACTCCTGCTAGATAGATTGAGAAAGAGAGATAATATTGCTCTATCTATTTTTTTAAGACAGCTATTTAGAGGAGAGAAGAGAGCGCATGGCTTTATAAGTCATGGATTCGCTAGCTGTGGTCGAATTTCCAAGTGCCCTTTCTTTGGGTATCTCTTATCCCCTTCCCCCCCTCTTTTTCTCTCTATGTTACAAAACAAAGGCATAAATTTCTCTTCTTTTTTCTTTTATATGGGTTTGTTATTTATTGTATATACAAAGTTTCTTTTCTTTTCTCCTTTATTTGTGTATTGGCCAGTTTTGTTTTATGTGATGGGGTGTTAGGAATTCTCTCTGTTTTGCAGGTTGGGGTTACGGTGGTAATGTGATGTGCTAAGTGGGTTTTTGTTCTTTCATAATTCTGCAATGGATTTGTCTTTTGAGGGTAAGTTTTATTGTGTTTTGATTTGATTGTTTCTCTGGGGTTTTGGTTTTTTTTTTTTTTGGATTTGGGGGAGATTTATGATGTCAACCATTGAATGTTTCTCTTTTCTGATGTTTATTCACGGGCTAAAGTTAAAATCTTGCCGTGGATTTGTAATTTTCATCGTGATTATTCTGCAGAAATATAGTTATTTTCGTTTTTAGGACTTGGGTATCGATTAGAGTTTCTTGGGTTTTTTGTTTGTGCCAAAAAAAAATATTGCTTTATGAATGTTGATTAAGAGCCGTTGTTGAGTTTGTGATCACCAGTCTCTTTATTGTTTATGAAAAATATATTTTGGTGGGTGAAACTGCATTTTTGTTTGATTCTATAATGCAACTGTTTTCTTTTTTTTCTCTGCATTTTATATATCCGCACTATGTATGATTGTTGTGTATTGAAGAAGCAAGTTTATATTATATAATGGATTGTTGTCTTTCGGGCACGCTATTTTTTGAAGCGACACCTGCAATGACTTTTGTGGAAGCCCAGAGGCAGAGGCATTTCAGAGTCAAATCAAGTTTTGTGTGATTCTATGATTCACGCATGTATGATTGGGAATTTATAATTTATTAGATCAGAGCATTCTTGGTGAAACTGTTGGGATTATTTGATGTAGTTGAAATGTATTTTTCAATGCAAGTCAACCATTTTTTTTGTATGTTTGGATGTAGCTTATGGAAAAATGGTAACAAGTTGTTTAAATGTATTTAGAGAAAGGAAAAGAAATTTAGATCAAGCTTTCAAACGAGTCTCCTAACTAATGGAAACTTGTTGACTTCAACCTGGTTACAAGTGGTTAGTTAAGCTGCCTTTCATTTAAGATCATCATTTCCTCCTGTGTTCTTCCGTTTTGACATATAAAGCAAATGCGTCAAAGAGATTCAAATTTACTGCTAATTTATGATTTATAATGGTTTCTATGTAAAGCATGCTTTAATGTGTCTTAAAGCAAGCTCCCCCCCTCCCTTTTTTTCCCCCATCAAATATAACACCATGTCTCCTGATTCTTTGACTCTTCTTTTAAATTATTTAAAGTCTGCCCTGAAGCATTTCTTTTTTCTTTTTTCTTTTTCATGCTATACAGGAGGCCCTCTTGATCCGTCAAAAAGCAGAAGTATTAATGAAAAGAGAGAACTTGTCTATCAATTATCAAAGTGGCCAGGTGCATCTGAAAGGCTACAGTCATGGAGCCGTCAGGAGATTCTGCAGATCCTATGTGCTGAGATGGGTAAAGAAAGAAAATATACAGGATTGACAAAGTTGAAAATCATAGAGCACCTATTGAAAATTGTCTCTGAAAAACAATCTGGGGAGTGTGAGGCCTCACCTGACCTTGAGACTGAAACGTCTCTTGCATCCACTCATAGAGCTTCCAAAAGACACAGGAAAACTGATAACCCATCTCGAGTACCTACTTCATTTAACTGTTTTGCAACCAACAATGGGATCAGTGATCAAGGCAATACTGTATACTGCAAAAACTCAGCATGTAGAGCTACCTTAAGACCAGATGACACATTTTGCAAGAGGTGTTCATGTTGTATCTGTCATCGGTATGATGACAACAAAGATCCCAGCCTGTGGTTAATTTGCAGTTCAGAGCCTCCTTTTCAAGGTGTTGCATGTTGCATGTCATGCCATCTTGATTGTGCCTTAAAACATGAAAGTTCTGGCATTGGGAAAGATGGACGTCATGGGAGACTTGATGGGAGCTTTCGCTGTTTTGCTTGTGGGAAAGTCAACGATCTGCTAGGGTATTTACTCCCTTATTTTGTTTGCATTTCACATCTGGCTTTTGCATTGTGCTGTATTTGCATTTGGTTGGTGTGTTTCTCTTTTGATACATTTATTGTTGGCTTTTGGTATTTTTGGGACAAGTACTTTCAGCCTGATGCTGTGTCTTCCCCTTCATCAATGGAAATTCTGAATTCTTATGTTGAAATAGTTTGCGGGTATCATGTCACATCTGATAGCAAAGTAAAGTGTCTAATCATTTTTTCTTTGCGCCACCCCCCAACATCCATTATAAGAGCTCTAAAATAAAAATATAGTTTTGCATGTCATCTTTAACAGACTAATGCCTTATAGCGGTAGTGGTCATTTTACTGGTTGTGGGAAGCTTGTCATTTGATTTTTGGTTGCATGAACAGCTTGAGACAGCTTTTTCTTTTTTGTTATTGGAGTTGTTAAATTATTTCTCATGCTTAATACCACCCACTCTACCCAGCATGAATATCCACAATAGTATCTGATTCTTGTGCATGGGGCATTGATAAATAAATTCTTCATGCGACCTGAGAATTATGTCTGCCATGAATTTAGAGCAAGTAACAAACCTTCAACCACTAGTTTTGGAAGATCACAATATAGAATAATTCCCAATATTTCATGTCCTTTCTTTCCAATATCTGATTTTGAATGGCACACGATAAAACTTCCATATTAACACAAACATAAATTTGGACTGATTGAGTTGGTCTCTTGAAAATTTATTCAGATGCTGGAGAAAACAATTGATGATGGCTAAAGATACCAGGAGGGTGGACATTCTTTGCTATCGTGTGTCCTTGAGTCAGAAACTTCTGAATGGGACTGAAAAGTATCAAAAACTTCATGAGATTGTTGATGAAGCTGCAAAGAAGCTAGAAGCTGAAGTGGGTCCGTTAATTGGCTTACCTGTAAAGATGGGTAGAGGTATTGTCAACAGGCTTTCTTCAGGACCAGAGGTTCAGAAACTCTGCACTTCAGCTTTGGAGTCACTGGACAGAATGCTTTCAAACACCATTTTGCATCCGTTGCCTAATCCAAATATGCAAGGTAATCATTGGATTTTGTTTTTTTCATGTTGTGACAAAAGGAATTTCTTTGATAGAGAAAAACTAGTTTAATTGGACAATGAAGCAACCTTCTCTAAAACACAATGCATTAGAGAACAGTGCCGAGGAGCACATTCCATGTAAAACATGTAAAATATATTTGATCGAGGAAAAAAGTTAGATTTTTATCTAAAGACTGATGATTCCATATTGCATCATGGACACATGGGTACTTTTGATCATGGAAAGTTGTTAGGTTGTTGTTGGAAATATATTTTCTTTTGTCCAACATGCTGGTTTCTTGGGGTATTGACTTTTCAGGGAAGTTTTAATAACCTTTATGTGTTCTCATGTCCCTTACAGATTCAAAAATGATTGCTCCAGTCACAGTCAAATTTGAAGATGTACGTGCAACTTCCCTTGCTTTGGTTCTGGGTTCTGAAGATTCTTCAACTGATGATATTGTTGGTTATACCTTGTGGCATCGTAATGGTCATGATCTGGATTATCCAGCAGAACCTACTTGCAGACTGTTCTTACCAAACACAACATATGTTGTCGCAGGTCTATCTCCAGCCACAGAGTACCATTTTAAAGTTGTTCCTTTCAACGGTGTAAGAGAATTGTGCATGTGTGAAGTTCAGTGCTCAACCAGCTCAACTGGCATTACTCAGGACGAAGTCCCAAACTACTCAATAGTTGAAAGAAGTCAAAGCCCAAATACCAATTGTAGCAGCTTCTCTAATCCATCCTCTGTGGAGGATGAAACAAATAACAATCCACCATGCAATGATCAGACTGTCAACCGAGCAGACAATTATCATTCCTATTGCAAGGACACTGATAAAATTGTTTCTGCCAACAAATCGAATGGTGCTTTAAATAGCTCTGACGTCCTAGCAGATGCAATTCCCTTGCTAGACGTGGAACATGCCACACAGGTGGTAAGCTCCAAGCTCAATTCTGATATGCAAATGCTTGATAAGAAGCGCTTGTCAGAGAACCAAATCATTGAGGAGATAATTACAGATAATGGGTCAGATACCCCTGTTCAAACTGCCATGGAAAGCGTGCCATTTGTGAGAAACTCTGAAGCTGGCTTGCCCATTACTCCCTGCAAGCTGGAAATGCTCAAGGATGGGCAAGGAAGAAATGGAAGGTCCAAATCCAGCAACAAAGACATAATAGTTGTGTCTGGAAAAGGAGAGGAGCCCCAATATGGCAGCACTTCAAAGAAGAGAAGTGGGGAATGGCGAGATGAGGAGTGTATGGCAAATGGTCATTCAGACAGGGACTTTGAGTATTACGTGAAGATCATCAGATGGTTAGAGTGTGAAGGACATATTGAGAAGAATTTCCGGCAGAAATTCTTGACTTGGTATGGCTTGAGAGCAACAGCTCAAGATGTAAGGGTTGTGAAGACATTCGTTGATACTTTTATTGAAGATCCTGCTTCTCTTGCAGAACAGATCGTAGACACCTTTTCAGAATGTATATCCAGCAGGAGATCATCAGTTGTGCCATCTGGGTTCTGCATGAAGCTCTGGCATTGACAACCTTTGACTAGGTTAAATTAAAGTCCTTGCGCAAAAACCCGCCAAGGGACTATGTAGCAGTAATTCTTTAATTAGACCCCATTAACATTTCTTCATTCAGACTATCATCATTCACATATATCATCAGCATTTGTCATTCTTGTCATGTAAGAATGCCAGAATTCATTGCCTTTTACAATATAGCATCCATCTCATTCATTAATATTTCCCCAAAAATGTTACTTGTTGATTTACTTTACTGTTTAGAAGTTAGAACCTTGGCAGTTTAGACAACGAGCTTTGACAGTGGATAAAATATGAGAACAGTTCTAGATCAATGGAACAGTTCTAGATCAATGGAACAGTTCTGGAAGCAGAGATATTGCTTGTAAGCAGGTGGGGCATTATGGTTCTCTTTGCATAATTTAACGAGTGTCTGGTTCATGGTGACATCCATTTGGGAGGGCTGTGATCCAATGAGGTCCTCAACATAGTTCAAAAGTTTTTTCTGACTGACATGGCCCATAATAAATTCAATAGCCATTTTCGTACTGCTGTGCAATAGAAGTTTCATAAAATTTTGAAATTTTTAAAAAATTATTTTGAATTTTTAAAAATAAAAAATAAAAAATATGGGATGCTTTATTGTGTAAAGATCAATATATGCCTTCCATGCTGATGCATAAGCTTGATGGTGAATAACAAGTGAGACCATCTAGTTTCACTTGTAATAGCAACTCCAAAAATAAAAAAGAAATATTTTGATTTATCTTTACTTATTTTTCATTCTCCAAAACGAAAAAATTTAAACAAAATGATATTTTAATATTTTTTTTACAAAAATATTATTCCTACACATCTGGTAAAAATATCAAAACACATTCATTGTAATAGTGTTTATTTTTAATAGTTTTTTTCTCTCATTTGATTTTTAAAATTTTTTATATTTCTTCGGTTTGATTTTAATGAGATTTTCAGGGTCTCATGATTCATGTAATGGATTTAGCGAGTTCATCAAAGTTAACTTGAGTTGTTTTTTTAATTGAATTTTTTTTAATTTTATCATTTAATATTAAATTATTTTAGAATCGTTTGAGTTGTTTTTAGACTCTTCAAATCAACCTATTCATTTTAAATTATTAAAATAATTATATATCAAATATATTAAAATATATTTAGTTTTTCTAAATAAATTTTTTAAAAGTTATATTTATACTATTAAAAAAAATTATATTATCACACTTTTAAGTAGTATTTTTCAGTTTTGAATCTTAAACCAAGATCATAGGGTTGCAGTGTAAGCTGTCGCTTACTATAGGATGTCCTCAAGTGGGGTTGCAGAAACTCAATGTGGGTCCCAAACTTTTTCCTGATACCGTATGTGTATCAACCAGGACAAGAAGGAAACAGGAAGGCAATGGTGATGAAAGCAAAGCTATAGGGCTTAACAAAACTCTCCGTCTCCTTTTAACCATTGTCTCTTCCCTGTGACGACAGCCTTAACAAACCATACATCACCACACAAACACCGAAGCAAGCTTCTTTTGTCCTTTTATCAAACCACTTCTCTTACCAAAACTATACTGCTGATCAATTTTCCCACTTCTACGACAACCTCTCTTTGCTGTTCTCCCTTAGCAAACAGTTTAAAGAAAATGTCTGCCGGAATCTTTGCAGCTTCTGCAGTGGCTGCTCCTGGTTATCATGGCTTAAGAGCACTCCCCACAAAGCAGCCGTTTGCTACCAAGAATTCTGTTGCACGGAGCAGCAGAACTGTGTCCAATGGCTCTAAGACTTTTTGTATGAAGGTAATATGACTGAAACATATATGTCATCAACCACTGCTTACTTTTCTATAACTGCTTAATTAAATCTGATGTTTGTCTTTTGGTATTACTTGCACGCAATACTTGCTACTCAAATAGACATGGAACCCAATCAACAACAAAAAGTTTGAGGCTCTGTCCTACCTGCCTCCTCTTTCTGAAGATTCAATTGCGAAGGAGATTGATTACATGATGAAAAAAGGATGGATCCCTTGCCTGGAATTCGACGAGGTAAGCCAAAGATTAAGCTTCTCTCCCCAACATGTATCTGAACTGTGTATTAGTTGCATAGGTATTCTTTATTTTAACCTCTTTTTATATGATTTAATGTTCAATGTTAGGTGGGAAGCGTACGCAGGGAGCACAGCAGGATGCCAGGATACTACGATGGAAGGTACTGGACATTGTGGAAGCTCCCCATGTTTGGATGCACCGACTCCTCTCAAGTCCTCGAAGAAATCCATGAGTGCAAAAAGGCATATCCAGATGCTTACATCCGTTGCCTGGCATTCGACAACAAGCACCAGGGTCAGTGCATGGCTTTTGTCATTCAAAAACCTGGCAACTGAGGCCTTAGTTTGGGTTAGCCACAGTTTTCTGTATCAAGGAACCTGGTTTTTGCTCTGCTTTCTCCACTGTTAATCCCTCTCTTTTCTGCAAATAAAGACGGTGGGAAGTAGGTAAGCTAGGCGGCTGGCTCGTGGAGATACTAAAATAATAATATTTTTATTGGACTGATTTCACTTGATAAATATAAAATCAACGCTAGTGAATGTGGTTAGCCCATGGTTTTGGTGCTACAGGAAGGAATTACCCCTGGTTTTCCTCCCTCCATGGCCTTCCCACGCGCGCCTGTTTCGCGTTGAGTTACCTATGTACGGAATTCTCAGGTTTATTATTATTATTATTTTTTTTTTTTAAGCATGGTGGCAGAAAAAATATATATAAAGCTGGAAGCGCATCTCTCCGACTCTCACATGCGTGACCTGTCACCAAGTCTAAATATCTTGGCACGTGATACACGCGCCAATAGGCCTAAATTTTTGTTGTGGCGGGCACGTGTGATACCTGCACTAGCAAGTTTAAATTTCTTATATCTTCGTCACATTAAGATGCATATTTTTTATGTTTTATTCCTTTTCTTTTCTTTTTTCTCTCTAGGTTATTGTCCCAGCCTCTTAATTTTTATATTTAATTAATTTTAGTTTAATTATTTTAATAGTTGTTTTTGCAAAAAAAAAAAAAAAATTATTTTTATTTAAAATGGGCAATATAGACAGACAGACAAACCTATACGACGAATCAAACTATGCTAATTTAAGAAATAATTTTAGGACTTTTCTTTTTAGCAATTTTATTTTAAAATAGATATAAAAATAAACGGATGAAATGATTTTAATAATGAAATTAAAGTTCATAAAAACAATGTGATGAAATCACCTAGATTACAGGTTCGATTTGGTTGATTTGATTTTTTTTTAATTTTATATTTTAACATTTGATTGATTAAGATTATTTTGTTTTGATTCATTTTTTTGAGGTTATTTTTATCTGATGAATCGGGTCATGAGTTTAACGGGTTTTCTAGGTTAACTTGAGTTATTTTTTTATATTTTTTTAATTTCAATTATATTAAAAAAATAAATAAAGGAAAAGTAAGTTCTATTGTACCCTTTATACAAAACTATCTTTATACAATACTATTTATTGAAATAATATTTTCTTTTGTTTTGTTTTTTTTTAATCCAAGTTTGTTTCCTTCAATTTTAATTTTATTATTCATCATTAAATTTATCAGAAATTAAATTTTATAATTTTTCTCAATTTGTGATTATTTTAATCTCATAATCTGAATAACAGGTTTGATGAGTTAACTCGATTGACTCAAGTTTTTTTTTTTAAATTCAACTCTCAATATTTGATTAATTGAGAATCAAGTTTCGTGATTTATTTTAATCTCTTTTTAATAAAATCAAATTTAACAACTTTTAAAAACTAAAACAAGACTAGAACAAATTGTAGCATGTGAATGAAAACACTATTCATTTCATATTTTACCCTTCTCATTAAAAAAACACTTAAAATTAGGTATTATAGGCATTTATGTCTTTTTAAAAGACCTATTAATCATTGTCAAATTAAAAAGAAAGAAATTCTTTTCCATTTTAAAAGTGAAATAAAATGACAAAAATATCATTGAAAGAAAAAAAAAAGCATCAAGAAGTGTTTTTATATTTTTTACAATAATTTTTTTATTATTATTATCAAGTTAACTAAAAAGTAATTTGTTATTAAATATAAAAAATAAAACAAAAAACATAGTAAAATAATCAAAATACCTCAAAAAAAAGCTAGTGTCATTGAATTTTTCTTGTCGTCTTGTCTTTTCAAAACGTATTTTTCATTATCATCTTCTTTGACTAAATATATGTACATATAAAAAAACAAAACAAAACAAATAAAAAAGTCTGTCTAAAGAAAGTGAACAGAAGAAAGAGATCAATCCACTGTCTATGTTGTTAATTAACTTGCAATTTCATACAAACGCCACCTGCTGCTGCTGCTGCTGCTGAACATTATTTTACCAATGGGTTTGGCGAATTGGTCATGAGAAGTTGTCAACTGAAGAGATGGTATCCCGCCTCCCCACCCAATGCAATCCATTACTTATTATTATTCTTAGCATTTCCAGTTTAGTACACCAGATTCAAGATCTCTTAGACCTAGGCTACAGGGCACTTATCAACCCTTCTGGGAAATTGACCACTGGAGGACCTTGGCCAGTTCCACCAGTAGCACGACAGGTTGGGGAATGAAAAGTCGGATTTCTTAAGCATCACGAAAACGATATGAATGCTCTAGAGTGGAACAATAGCAAAATTTTGAAAGGAATGATTGACCTGGAAGATATCTGATAATATCTGCCAAAACCGAACAGAGAATCCAAATTGACAGGAATTGCATTTTTCAGATCAGACAAACACCAGTTCCAGCGGCGTCAACCACGAAGTGAACTACTCTGTGAAGACCAAACTGGAGTAAATTATGTAACTTGCTTAACTGCCCATCTGGACACTAAAATTGATTCAACGACTGTCAAAATCTTTATTCAGAGGTCGTAAATACCATGAAAGAATGTAGTCACCAATTTGTATGAGCATCTACAACAAAAAAAGCACCAAGTCTAGGTGCCAAACCCTCACCAGTCTGGTACTTGGGGCCTTGGGTTCAAAACCCATCTTCATGCTCACACAATACTAGCCATTACCTAGCCAAGTAAATGACAAAAAGTGGTAAAATGATTAGAAAATAAATATCCACATGATATCCATCACTAAGACTCCATTCATCAGAATGCTGACCTGCAATTGCTCTCACCAGAAAACCATCCATATCTACAAACAAAAAGAATTAGCAGCCTTAACAAGTCACTATGGTCCTCAAGGCATTGCACTGTCACAAGCCATGGCAGTTAGAACAATATTTTGAAGTCTAACAGATTCATTTAATAGGATCAATTCATTTTGCGAACATGTCTCCACAGGAGATGATCAATCACAAAAGCAAGGTCTAAACCACGCCACTCCAAGCACTACTGAACCAGTAATTAATAACACATTATATCCATACAAAAATCTCAGTTCATGGTAGAGCAGAAAACTAAAGCAAAAAACTTGAGTCTTACAAGGTCTTTCATCAAGGCCCTACTGATGGAATACAACCATGATCACAGCACCGCTGAGTCATCTCATGCTAGAAGATATTTGCAATCTGAAAAAACAAAGAAACAGTGATCAAGCGAAAAAATCAGTAAAATGTTCATTCTTAATCAATTTTTTCTTGCTGTAATGTATGCCAAAGGTGGCAATCATAGTCACAAAGTTCATAGGAATGCAAAAATGTACAAAAAAAAGAAAAGAAAAGGTGGGGAAAAGTGCATTATGAGTGGAAACATGTGATAAAGAGGCAAATTAATACGCATTCATTAAAACAGGCCTCTGCATAAATTAATAACACCTTTTTATCCACATTGGTGAAGAGACAAATACACTCGTTTCTGTTTCTTTTTGTTTTTGTTTTATTTTTATAAAGTAACAGGTACTCATTGATAGGGCATAATAAAAAAAACAACAATTCAGATAAAGTTACGCAAAGAGAGGAAACAAGATCTTAAAGCAGTAAATAAGAAAAATGGCTCAATTTGAAAGGACCAGGTGTAGTTGGGCTGAGAAGAACATGAGCCAAGGCCACAGAGAAACAACGACTGCCAGAGTTTGGAATTAGATATTGCAGTGGAAAACAGAGTTGTTGCTATTCAGGAAAAAAACCACTCATTTAGCAGTGTTTTATTGTGATAACACACAGACTAAAAACCACCATATGTTTCATCCACACTATTAGTACTTAAAATCTAACCACCATGTATATTAAGCATACATGCCTCTTGTCTACAGAAAACAATCACAGGTCAATTTTTTCATTCCAACATAATTCATCAAAATGGAACTTAATGTCTACTTGATATGAAATGTCCTATTGAAAACATTATCTTGATGATATGTTCTAAGAAAAGAAAAGGCTCCTCTAATTTTTGCATTGTGTCCAGAGAGATAGAGAAGAAGACATTTAACAATCAGGAAAAAAAGCTATTCACAAACTAAATACATCTCTAAAACCAAATTTCATTCGATATTCTGAAAATTATTTCATTATTACCTACTACAGCAAATTTGAACTTCAATCTAGCATTCTCTGTTAAGTAGTGAGATTCCGTTTATTTACCAGTGCACAAAGCAATTCGAGTTTGAACTAATATTTCTTAATCAAGACCAAAGTGCACATCAAGTAAATCAATAAACAATTAAACTCAATCAAGAACAGTTTCAAGTTTCTTTTTTTTTATTATTATGTCTGGAGATTTTGTAAAAAAGAAACAAAATATATACCACCAATCATTAAGACATCCACATGTTCAAAAATCTAAGATAAACAAGCTCGAACAGCACCTAAACTATTCACTTTAGGTTGCAACTTGAAAAAAGACAAGCCAATATCAGATTACACTTCAAAAAAGATAGAATAAAATTTCACTAAAAACCAAGAGTAACAATAACATTATACTCGATTGAATACAGATAAAAAAGAAATTTCCATTCCAAGAACCTGAGAAAGAATAACATGCACAAGCACTCAAGCAGTTCACACTTCAGAATACCAAGAAGCTTTTCACTATTTCCATAAAAATCTTGGCTCAATTTTCATATTTTCATATGGCATTACCACATTAAATAAATAAAAAAGTATATAAATAAAATAAAATGCAGAACAACCATCTTAGCAAACCAACCAAATCCAAACTTAGTTTGTTGTCATCAGAACTAAATTGCAACACAGTGTCAAAACTCAACTCCCTCTCCCCATTGATCACATCACTGTTGGAAAACCATATCTCAAGGATCAACATCAAACAATATCATTCAATATGCGTATTTAATACTTAAATTTCATAGATAATTAGAAAAATATAAAAGGAATCACTACATTATCCAAACTAGTCAAATTGAAGTAATAGACAATAAATATATAAACAAGCAATTCTTCCTGCAAAATCCTCGAAAACGAAACAAAAGAGCAGAAAATCAATAAAACCTAAACTAACAGAAAATGAATTAAAATCCCGAACCTTGTGAAAACAGTATCAGCGATTCCGCTCCAGGGGCAAGGGCCGATTAAACCCTCCTCTACGATTCATATACTGCCTAGGCTGCCGTTTCGTAACGGCTTTAACTCCACTAACATCCGCACCAGGCACCGGCTTCCCTTTCGTCGAATCAAACCCCGTTGGAATCCCTAATTTCTTCATCATCTCCATCTCATCCTCATCCATCAAACCCCCACCCTCTCCCATTCCATTATCATTATTATCACTTTCGTTCTTCTCTAATTGCTCTCTCGCTATCCCGTCTACAAAATCGAAAACCGCCGCTCTTTGCTTTTCCCTCTCTCTATCGTCATCGCTCTCGGGTCGATGTCGCTTTCGCGGCGGTGACGAGGATGGAGTCCTCTGGTGGCGGTGGCGGCGGTGAGATCTATGAGACCGGTCTGGAGAGCGAGAACGAGAGCGCCTGTTTCGGGAACGCATGCGGTCTGGTGAGCGCGTGCGAGAGCGGGTGATTCGGGTCCGGTCCCGGTCGCGGTCTTCTTTATCGCGGCGTCTTTCTCGGTCTCGGTCTCGGTCGCGGTCTCTTTCACGGTCGCGATCGGTGAGTCTGTCTCTGTCTCCCATGGGTAGTTAGGGTAACTGGGGAATTGCAGAGATTATGATTTATTTCCCAAGAGTGTGAGGTTTTTAATAAACTTGGTTGAAGATTGTACTCAGTTTCCCAGTGGGAGTGACGGTTCCATTAGTGTTATCTCGAACATCCCCTTGAACTTTTGGTTTATATTGGACTACGGCTAGTGAGGTTCTAACTCTGGCCTACTATGATGAGTTCACGATTCACAAAGGCTTTGGGTTTTCACATATATCGGGCTTGAAGATTATAATTTATATGGGCTTCGAACAGTTATATGTTTGTTGGGTTTCTAATTATCTAAGGCCTTAGGTTTCCTACAATTATAATTGGGCTTTAAGGCCCACGTATATACTATTTCGGCCTTTGTTTAAACGGAAACTCTCCGCCTTCAAAGAAGTCTATTTTGACTCCCTAATTTCACCAAATAAAAAGTAATTTCCATCGGATATTATTCTGTACATAACTTTCTTTATACGTGACTGTATAATATTTTATACATCAAACAGGTTACAACTACTATATAAACTTGAAGTTATGCTGTAAGAAAATTATCTCAGCCTAAACTAGTAAAATTCAATTTCAAGCCCTGTGTAAGAATTATCTTGATTAAAGTTTAAAAAATATTTTTTATAAACTGTAAGTAAAATTATCTTCATTACTCAATTAAATATTAAATTTTTTTCGTAAAATCAAAGAATAGTTTTACATTAATTTTCTAGCACAAGCATTTTGTACTAGGAACTTTCACAAATGTTGAAATTCTTTATTTTCTAATTAGGAGAATGAAGATGAAAAAATAAAAAATTCATAACCACTTAATCATTAAAACTCTAGTATAATATTAAATCATTATAATAAAAACACCTAACAAATAATTGTATTAAAAACATAGTATAACTTATATACTATGTTCTAACATGAAAATATATAATTTTATTTTTAGGATTTTCATGTAAAGGATAAATGATTTTAACGATTCAATTTGGATTTTTTTTTCTTTTATGTAGTGGGAGGATCATTTGATACAAATCCATAAAAAAACATTAAAAAATATAATGAAAATATATTCATGGAAACAAAATAATTCAAAATTCATTCATAAAACATTTTTGAAATTATATTAGGAAATACATTTGAAATTGTATTCTCAAGATACATCCATGTACTTTGCAAATCATTTATCATGCTTAATCCTCTTAATTTATAAATAAAAAAATTTAGGAAAAAAAACTCATTTGATACTTGCCTCTTGAAATGTTACTAACCTCTTGAAATGCAAATCCAAAAATTCTCAAAGTCAATCAAAAACACTCCTAATACCCCAATAATAATACCAACTTAAATCAATATCAATGCATATGATCCTTTTCGGTTCTTAACCTAAACACCACATTTTTAACTCTTGAGTTGATTGTGCACTATTTATCTAGTTAATTTGTCATAATTCTCTCTAGAACCCTGGAAATTATAATTCATTTTTTATTTTGGTACAATCTATACCCAATTATCTTTTCACTTGTATAAAAAGATTTTAGTACGTCCTTCTACATAAATTTCAATTAATCTCATAATTATTTCTAAGAATTACGGCTTAGCAGCCAATGTATCATCTTTTTATCTTAGGCCCTGTTTATTTGTTGGAAAGTAATTTTCTTTTGGAAAGTGAATTCTGGAAAAGCAAATTATTTTCCGATGTTAGTAGTGTAATGAAAAATAAGTTGGAAAACATCTTCCAGTGTTTGGTTATGTCATGGAAAATGAGATGAAAAATAACTTATTAATGTTTTATTTTTTTCAAGTTTATTAAAATAATGAGAAACAAATCTTACAAATTAAAAAGTTGAATGAAAAAAAAATTAAAAAAAAAATTTAATTTCATAAATTATCTCAAATAAAATAAATAATAATCAAAATAATAAAGATCAAATCTAAAATATAAAAAATTGAAAGATGAAGAAATTAAAATAATAATAATTAACATTTCATAAATTATTTCAAATAAAATAAGTAACAATCAAAAGAATGAGGACCAAATTTGATAGATAAAAAATTTCAATTAAAAAA
>Ga0307510_10000443_pt1 | contig 40159 bp, 41 predicted proteins | sample 12_EM_MG_FD_207224 | JGI IMG/M metagenome (GOLD analysis project Ga0307510, IMG submission 207224) | Populus trichocarpa ectomycorrhiza microbial communities from riparian zone in the Pacific Northwest, United States - 12_EM | ecosystem: Host-associated > Plants > Roots > Unclassified | place...
TGACTGCGCAGTCCCCCGTTACCTGTAAACTTACCTACCCTAAACTACGCACAGACCACCCTGTATTAGTATATAAGACCTACGAATTTAGGTGAACAGTCCTTAGACTGTTCTCTTGTCAATCCCCCACACTGGAGCCTTTCAAAGCTCCCTCCGCGTTAGCAGCACCCCGCCCTTCGTCTTCGACAGTCTACCCGCTCCCGCCTCTCCTCGTCTTCTGTCTTTTCCTCCTCAACATCTCACTGCTGCTCCTTTGGATCAGTCACCTTCAACTCCGTGCCGTCGTCGAGTCTTGCTACCCATAAAGTAGTGAGTTCCCGACAGCTCCTCTTCGGAGAGTCTGTGGAGTATATGCATGAAAATGGTCAATATATGCAAGCAAAAATGGGATACATACCAAGCAGGGAGATCGGGAGATGACTCCAGTATAAAATCTACTTTGAGCCCCTGAATAAATGCTGGTTCAATTGGGATAAACGGCCCAATGATTTGTGGAATAGTTTGTGCAGCCCATCTCAGCAACCGCATATCCACGCTCATCCTGTAGGGTGGGTAACTTGATGGGAACTGAAAATAATGAAAGGAAACTTACAATGATTTTGGTGTCCTGTTTGGCCCTACGATGAAGGCCGATATCTCCTCACAGAGTCATTGTTTGCGGTCATCGGGATCCTGAGATGATTCATGTTCTGGTTGTCTCCGACGTTGGACGGATTGATCCTTGGCAGTGTGCTTTCTTTTCATGCCTCTGTTGCGCGAATGCATGGGGGGTATGCTTGGATGTGGATGCGAAGAGAGATGGATGAAAAAAAAAAAAGTCATGCCCCAATCTTTTAAGTGCGGTTGGGGCAAACCGAAAAAGGTTCGACAATTTCTTGTTTTGATGGTAAAGGCTTGGTTGCGCTGTCCCCCTCCAAGTCAGTGGGAAATCCCAAAAGGCTTCATGTTTTCCTGTTTTGGTGGTAAAAGCGCGATTGCGCAGTCCTCCCGCCGCGTATCCCATCCATAAACCATACATCCCCTTCCAGGGGTTGTATCCATATGAAGTGAACGAATGGCGTCAAGAGATGGCCTGAGGAGTTGGTGTGCCGTACGAGGTACTGAGGAGCAGATCCAGAGCAGGCAGGGAAAAGATAAGGGACAGCGCAGAGAAGGGGATAATCTGGATGAAGGGAAGGTGGCCACATGGCATTGGTCACATTTGGACTGGACAGATGTGGACCGAGGTTTATCACATACGGATTGGCTGCTAGAATTGCAGATAACAGAACCCGCGTATGAGTTCAAGGACAGTGTTTGATTTTCTGGCGGGTTATAATAGAGAACAAATTGATTTATTCTTTTTATTCTACACGCACAACATTTGTGATTAAAGTGTATCGAATGAGCTGCATGAAACGTCCTGAAACGAGGAAAAGCGAGACACATGTGACCAAGAACGAATCCATTCTTCAACCACCCCAATCATACAAGCATTGTGAGGTGGGTGTCAAGGCGCGCAAGGCAGACGATGGCTATTGTGGGCCAAGCACTGTCACTCTGTTTGTTGGGCAGCCAATACCAATTGTGACTCGGGCAACTGAGGTTGTTGGGCAGCTGAGACGAGTTGTGAGCCAGGAGCCTGGGGTTGTTGAGCATCTGAGGCGGACTGTGTGGCAGCTGCTTGTTGCCGCATGGCACGCTGTTCAGCTACAAGTGCAACAGCATCGTCCTCGTCTTGTGAAGTGTCATCCCACATGTTGTGCTTGTCACCAAATACAGACCTGTTGGCATAGTCAATAAGTACAAATGTTTGGGTGAACCACATACTTGTTCCACCACTCCAATGTTTCCTTAGCCCAGTCCTCGTCATCAAATAGATTCACGATGTTCTTGAAGAAGATGCCAGAATGGAAACTTCCGTCCTGTATACACCATGACACCTTCGAATTGAGGACAAAACGGCACTGGAAGATCATCGATGAGAAACATGGAAATAAACAAATGAAATGGCAGCTCACCAAGACTGCGATGTATGCGATTGTCTCCAGCTTTACATCCATCATATCCAATATATCCGCAATACACATTTTACCAGGTGACTTGCCATCGGTTGCTTTCATCGCTGTATGTGGTCCAGTAAACAGGTGTTGATAGCACTAAATAAAAGGTTAGCTATGCGGATGCAAATGATGGAAAGACTCACGGAGACTAGAAATGGGCCGCGAGGAAGACCCTCATCCAAGGCATCGGGGTTGTAGGCATCTTCAGGATAGAGAAAGGACGGCCATGTTTTGTGGGTGATGGCGCGATTCCTGTTCTGCACGTCCCAGCAAAATGCTTCCCTATCTTTATCAAACTTGTCTTGTTTGTCCCAAGGGCAGAGTAAGCGGGTGGACACGTGGTGATTGAAGCCGTGGGTTTCTTTGCTGGCTTTGATGCTGATCATAGGAATGTCCTTGACTCCAGGGATATTTTTGACGGGCCACATGTAGTTCATACTGGTATTGCGAAGAGATCCTGTGTTGTCCGAACGACCTTTTTTTGCTGACTTGTCCAGCTAATGAAAGGATGAGTGCTATATCACATGCGGCAATATCTAGCACCTATGAATGAGGCGAGTTCATGGATTCCTGAGGGATTGGCCATCTGAGTCCATGTGATTTGTTCCTCAAGTCCCAGTATGAGTGCAAGTATTTTCTGGTATGCGTCCGATAGCGCTTGATCATTATCAGGATATCTGAGTGTGCTCAAAGTCAGTAGATGTATGCGTGAAAACACATGCGACTTACTCAGATTCTGACTCTGAGGAATCTGAGGACGTCTCCAAGTCAGAGGTCAGCCGGGATCCCTTGATAATGGTTGATTGTATGTTTAGAGTTGGCCCAAGGAACCAAGAGAGCGCGCGTGCTCAGCGATAAAGGGCATAGATATCCAACTCGGGGCTCTCCCTGTGGTTGTGAAGGGTGGTGCATCAGTAGATATATCAAAGCCAAAAAGCACATACCCAGAGTTGATCCTCTTGAAGGGCGAAGCCGAAGAAATGGCCTTGGCGATTGCTTCATTGAGTTTGCGTTTGTGGTTCCCAGGATCTTTGGATCCATTGCGTTCTGTACTGTTAGTATGGTCCCTACATTCAAGTTGCCGTCGATCGCTCGCATCGCTTGGTCTTCGGTTGGTGTTCCCCGATCGGGACTCCAGTGGGGTGTTCTGCGTCGGTTCGGGAGTAGGGTTTGGGTTGTTCCTGTGATCAGCAGTGGAATCTTCACTGTTGACGATATTCCGGTTCCTTGGCGCACCCCCACAACTACTGACCTCATTGCCATGGATTCCAGACCGAGAATGGCCACTTGCGCGCCTTGAACTAGATGACATGCTTGGATTGGGGTGGAAAGGGGTAGACAAGAGAAAAAAAAAGGCCATTTTGTGGCCATCTTTAAAAAGGGTGACTGGATGGAAACTTCTCAAAATGGAGCGGCGCCTTCCAATATTAAAAGTTGGGGATGGATCATCCTGGTAAGCATTTCATTGGGGAACATTCCCATCGCCTGTGTGAGGAAATGCTGAAGTGCGCGTAGGGTACCTAGCCGAAGCAATCGGCGCTTGAATCGATCTGGCTGTCTCAGGATAGATATGTGGGGTATCTTATCTTAGCGCCTTAATCCTACGTATAAAACGCATTCAGACTCTGAAAGACGTTTTCCCTTGTCATTCCTCCCTCAAAACCCGAAATTTGGATCGAAAACCCTGTGAACTATGTGGGATAAATGTCATGACTGTCATAAAAAATTTCGGGAATCAAGAGGCCTCTTGACACATTTGCAATACTGCCCTGTAGTCTGGCGCAAACGAAACGAGGAGGCCAAGGGACTTTTGTGTGCTCAGAAAAGGGCCAGACACAGCAGACCTTCATCGGATCCTGATCTAGGCAGCATTAACAAGGATGTCTCTGCTGTGACCGATGTCGCGCCAGTAATAGAAGCGCCACCGGCGCCAGAGCCTTCACCTCTGGCTTCATTTAGCTTCTCTGGATGGAGACGAAAAGTTCCTTGTGCACTGAAAGATTTCATTCCTCACTCTCTGGTAGGACTCCCTTCGCACTTGCGCACTGCTCTTCCCAAGCCTACGCCACCCACAGAACCGGAAGTTCTGATCGCAGCGCCCATACCTGATCCTGATCCAGAACCTGAGGGGGATACTGAATTCAGAACAGAACCTAATGGCTTTGGGCTTTATCGGCAATATACCAGAAAACCTCAAACTGATCCAGAGGACAGTCTAATGCTAGCAGACCTGGTAGATGACAATGCTATGCCTGAGCAACAACAGTCTGGAGCTGCAGTGATCGAGACACCTCCTTCTAATATAGTCAACCTTTTCCATCCATTCCCCAATGCAACGGTCTTCCGATATGTTAACTGGTACCTGGGAACTTCATCTGGGGCATTATCAGCAGCAAGCCTTGACTGCCTTGCTCATAAGGTGATTTCATTGGATGACTTCAATCCCAAAGATCTGTGAAACTTCAACACGGCTTGGGAATTGGCGTGACTTGACAAACATGGGTCTACTGATGCCGCCTTCGCCACAAAGGATGGCTGGAAGGAGGGATCGGTGATGCTTCACCTCCCAAAAGCAAACTGCAAGTACGCCTCAGAGTCTGCTAGTCCTCAGTTCTGTGTCTCTGGAATAAGTTATTGTCCTCTATTGGAGGTTATCAAGAGAGCCTGTCAGAGTCCTCAATCGAAGGAATATCACTGGGTTCTGTTCAAACTAGTCCATCAGACTCAGGCTCCATCAGAGAATCTGCAAGTTTATACTGATATATACAATTCTGATGCTATGCTTGAAGAGGACGCCAAGATCAGAGCCCTAGGGCGACACCCCGATGATGATCCCAACACAGAGGTCGCAATACTAGCTATGTTATTCTGGTCGGACTCGACTCATCTTGCTAGCTTTGGAACTGCGTCTCTCTGGCCAATCTACCTGTACTTTGGCAACCTTTCGAAGTATCCCCACAGGTGACCGAACGCCCGTGCTGCACATCACATTGTGTACATACCATCTGTGAGTCTCAAACCTGTTCTGCACATACCACTTGAAACTGATCACCCCTTAGCTCCCTGATACCATTCAAGATTCCTATGTGAAGACATATGGAATATCAGCAACAGCTGAAGTTTTGCATTTCCTCAAGGTCGAGCTTATGCAACAGATATAACTCCTAATTCTCGACAAAGCCTTTGTGGAAGCATATATACACAGAATACTCATCACTTGCAGTGATGGAGTGAGGCGCCGAATCTTCCTGTGGATTTTCACATATGCAGCGGACTACCCCAAAAAGTGAGTCCAATTCTATTATATGAAGACTCCATTGATTGGACTCATACAGGATACTTCTCGCATGTATAAAATACCTATCCAAATGCCCATGCCCCCGCTGTTTAATACAGAAGCCACAAATCCCAGACACAGGCACAAGAGTGGATGACATACACAGGAGACATACTCAGGACAACAACGTTTGGCTCCGAAATTCCATAGCGCAAGCACGCAGATCGATCTTTGTGTTGGGTGCTGGGCTCACTGGAAAATGGGTCCATGACAGACTCAACGGGACCTCTCAGGTGCCAAATCAGGTATGTGCCGCGTTGCTGTAACTGAAACACTGTGACGCTGCTGATTGACTCTTATAATGTCCAGAGTGCATTCTCTACGCGACTATCCAAGCATGGATTTGATTTCTATCCAATGCTCGTGGTCGACCTCCTGCATGAAATTGAACTTGGCATCTGGAAGGCAGTACTGACCCACCTCATCAGGATCTTAGATGCTAAAAAGGGAAACAGTATTCAGATTTTTAACAAGAGGTAAGTTGTTGTGCATTAGCCTCACGTGTGGACTCAACCCATACTATAGGTTTCGCGATGTACCTACATTCAGTAGAGGTACTATCAGACATTTCGTGAATAACGTCTCAGACATGAAGAAGCTCGCTGGTCGAGACTTTGAGGACATCCTGCAGGTAGGCCCGATCGTCATGACCTTCATCAGATGCGATCACTTAATATCCATCATATCCAAAGTGCATTATCCCAGTCTTTGAAGACCTTCTGCCCCAAGAGCACAACAAGATCGTGATGGATCTTCTGTTCAAGCTCACAACATGGCATGCGCTAGCTAAACTACAAATTCACACCAACAAAACTCTCGATCTGCTTGCGGTGGTGACGAAGACTCTCACAAGTGCAATACGACGATTTCTCCAAGTGACATGCGAAGCCTTTACTACCTGAGAACTCCAACAGGAGGCCGCAGCTCATGGACGACGCATAGCAGTGCGTGCAGTGAAAGGGAACAGCCATGCAGCCAAAGGGAAGGAAACCACCAGCCAAAAGCCAAAGAAGCTGAACCTGGCGACATACAAGTACCATGCGCTGGCTGATTATGTCAAGACAATTCCAAGGTTTGGGCCAACGGACAACTACAACACCCAGATAGTACGTCTTTTTGCATATCTAGCATATTATCGCTGATTATTGCACGACCTAGGGCGAGCTGCAACACAGACAGGTCAAGAAGTTCTATGCAAGGATGAACAAGAACAATGCCATGTCCCAGATCGCAAATCACCAGAGGCAAGAAGATATTGTCCATTCCATCACGTCCAAGGACCCATCCAAGTCCAAGCCAAAGCCAAAGTCCAAGTCCAAGTCCAAGTCCAAGCCTTGATCGCAGGAATCGGAAAGTGAAGCACTCCCCTTCATGCCACCTAAGGACCATCACCACATCAGAGAATCGCAACATTCTTACAACAATATTTTGGCATGGGTACATGAGCACAAGGACAGTGCCTGCATGAAGGTGAGATCATCTCACAATCTTGAGGCATAACTAACAACAACCAGGAATTCATCCCAAGGCTCAAGGACCACTTGTTGGCCCGCTATAACAATGTGCCATATGATGGAGACGAGCATGCATTTTCCGATGAAGAGCGGGACACCATCACATTCATCAGCGACCGTATATACAAGCACAATGTCCTTCGTGTCAACTATATGACCTACAACTTGTGCTGTGGGCAGGACTCAATTAACATCTGCACCCACCCATATATTATGACACTGGGACATGAAGATGAAGAAGGAGAGATGACATGGCACCCGTACTGGTATGCGAAGGTCATCGGGATCTTTCACGTCAATGTGAGATGCTCAGGGCATATGGAGACTGAGCGCATGGAGTTTCTCTGGGTCCACTGGTTCGGACGCGATCTGGATCACAAAGGCAGCTTCGAGACTTGTCAACTTCATCGCATTGGACTCACAGATAGTGAAGACCCCACTTCATATGGATTCCTCAATCCCGACGATGTCCTCTGATCTGTTCATTTAATCGCCGCATTCTCGCTGAATGAAAGGGAGCAGGAAGCACATGACTTGGACGACTCAGACGACGATGCGCCGGTTCCAGAGTTTTACTATGTATCCATGTATGTGATACATCATTCATCATTCACTTACAAAAGTTCTGACAGATTCTCAGGTTTGTTGATCGCGACATGTTCATGCGATTCGTAGGCAGTGGGATTGGTCACAAAGTAACTGACTATGTCCAGCAAAGAAGTCCCATCTGCGTCCACTACAAAGAGCCCGAACTTCCTGACGAAGACGTCATCCCACACAGTACTCCAGCCTATGCCCAAGCAGAAGAAGGTGATGATGAAGACAGAGGTGCAGAAGAAGTGGATGCAAATGGAGATCCAGAAGAAGTGGATGCAAATGGAGGTCCAGAAGAAGTGGATACTGACGAAGAGGCTAACTACAGGTACACGGATGACCACAAAAGCAAAGGCAGGGACAGCAAAAGTGGGGACAGCAAAAGCGAAGAGGGAAATGACAAGGACAACAACAAAGTATTGTAAATTGTATTACACTGACCCTCTTCGCAAGGCGGTGTCGTGTCTATTACAAGACAAACAGGTGGCAAATTTATTTTCCATGGGCATGTATCCAGCCTTGCATGCGTGGAGTCACCATACATCGACTCTGGGCTTGCAGTTTACCCCAGACCGGCCCCTATATGGCACTCAAGATAATCAATGGTTTCCAGGCCAAGCTCATCCAACACAACCTCAGGGCTATCCGGGTCTTGCAAGGTCTCACAGTATGGAATTCACTATACAAGGAGACTGCTGATGCATTGGAAGCACCCAATTGATGAGGCATTGCTATGTAAGGCAGAGACAGATGGACAGTTGCCTTGCATTGATAGGTGGCCTATGCAAGCTCAAGGCCAGATAGGTAGCATTACTATATTCATCATACAATGTTTACCAGGCAGCGGCAAACCTTGGAAGGACTTCCAAGATAAGCGACAATCTTGGATACCCTTACATAAGCTACCTACCCCACCTACTTTTGGAACTTTTGCTGATGTAGATGGGACAATATCTATAGGGTAGTAGTACTAAACAGAACAATATTGTTAAGGGCCAAGGACCCTAAGGTGTGACGTGTACAAGTTTGTATAGCGGCGGCGGGACTTGTACTTCAAGGGATCGCAGGTAGCAAACACTGGCCCTTGGATGCGCTGGTATGACGGGTCTGCATGCGTGCAAGACACTAGTGGTGATAATGAAAGATGTAGAGAAGAGTCTTGACAATGTTCGAGACAACTTAGAAGGGATGCGGGCGAAAACTGAAAGTGTGGTGGAAGCTACAACACTTGGGATTAAACCAAGTTAGGCTTAAGGCCCAACTCTAGGATATAAGGTCGACTTATATACATCTGGGCAGCTGCCATGACTCGAGCCTAATACTACTAGTACCCGTACTAGTAAAGAGTCATCGTACAAAGTATGGAGTCATTCCGAGTCGAACTGACTCACGCGTGAGTCCTAGGATACGTGCTACTAGGTTGGAATCAGTATGAGTCATGTGCATAGCCAAAGAGAATCACATGGTAAGAATGATAGGTAAGCGGTCAGGTGATAAGGTCATGTGATGAAAAGGGGGTGGGAGCAGGTCATGTGATGGGAAAGTATTAGTAAGCAAGTGAAAAATGAAATTTGGAGTCTCAAGAATGTAACATGACGCCCTTCCTAGAAAGTCACTCCCACGTGATTTCATTCGTGCGGCTGGTCACATGAGTCAGCGTCCCACTCCGCGCAGTGTAGCTCATAAGAGTCGTCCCTGATGCATATAAGCCTATAGTTGGGGTGAGTTTTGGGTACCACACAGCTCATCCCGGTGCAATTGAAGTGGGGAACTGGGCATTCGTCGTGAGCGTGGAGAGGGGAGTAACACCACCTACAGACGACCCATAATGGGCAGTCTTCCTTCACGTGATCTGGGTAGTCGTCATGACATTTGAGACAATAGGGGTAGAGAGGGCGCTTGCGTTTGTTACCAGTCTCTTCCTGGTCATCAGATGGCCCTTGAGCTGCGAAGATGCAGGGAATGAAAGAAGGAGGAGGGGAGGCTGGCCTAGTGCGAAGGAGGTGTGGTTGAATGCACGTGCGAACTGCCACATTAGCCAGGTAGCGCTCCATATCTAGGAGCTTCTTGTTTGCCTCTCGCTCTTTGTTGTCTAGCTCTAGATGTTGCCTTTTGATCCTTATGACTTCATCATATTGGATGCGGAGTGTGTGTACATCCGCTATGACACCAGGGTCGCCTAGGTGATAAAGTGCGTCGTCCACTATAATTCGGCTAGCGCTACTGGGGTGGAAGATGTAAAGGTCAGTATCTTTAATACCTGGACGACGATAATTGGGGGTAGGGAATGTACGAGCATGAAGCGGGGCGGCATAGATTGGTTTGTTCTTGCCACTGGTGCCTTGATGGACAACGCCATCTTTGAGGGACAAGTAGCGGATATATTTGGCTGCGTGTGGACATGTGTTGTCATCAGTGTAGACGAAGGGGTAATGAGCTGGGTTGCCAAGATTGAACTTCATCCATTCTCCTCCTGGATGGTCATTGTCTGTAGACACTTCTGTTTGTGTCTCGACATTATTGGTGATGCGCTGTAAGAGGGTGGGGGGTGGTCTGACTTCTTGGTCGCTGTCTTCAAGGTAAGGTCCTATCATCTCCATAAATACTGGGATGAAGGTGAAGTGTGTTATCTGATCGAAGACGTTGTTGGTAGTAGGTAGGAGGGAGGAGTCAGGGTTGTGTTGGGCATAGAGGTCAATGTTCCCTATGATATTGTCTGTCCATGTCCTCATAGCATCATTCAAGATGGGGTTGGCTTGTCTGTATCTTTTTATAGCCTTGCAGAGTTTGACAATAGAGCGTATCTCGGGCTGAGTGGGTTCGCTACTGAGCCATAGTTGATGACGGAACTCTGAAGAGCTAGGAGAGGAGGGAATGGGACGTGGCATAGACTCGGGAGTGGAGTGGGTTCTAGCGTCAGCTTCAGCAGCCCTTTGCTCAGCCAGAATAGCCTCTTGTTCCTCAATGTATTGGCTGGGTGGCGTGCTGACAGTATATTCGAAAGGGGTGGGCATGCGTTCCCCTATACGGTCAGCAAGGGGACGGTCACGAAGTTCTATAAGTATTTCTTCACCCATCGTGCTTGGGGATGGTGGCGGAGGTGCCTGAGGTACTGCCAAGAAATGCTCCGATAGTGTACACAGGGGAATAGGGATTGGGGAAGGTGACGTCGACGAGAGGTTGGCGAAATTTGTGATTGGAGACCATGGATCGGAGGTGGATCTCGTCCCAACCAACAGTGCAGGTGGTGTCAATAAAGGTTGGGTGGGGTTGTTCACTTCGTCGAAGGGTGGTGTAGTAGGTGAGGACATTCCCACTCTGGTGGACTCGGGTGACAATGGCATAGTCATCTTTCTGTTCAGTATAGGTTGTGACAAGTGGGGGAAAGATATCTGGGGGGATGAGAGACATGTGGTGAGGTTTTGGTCGCTGTTTTGCATGCTCTTTATACTGTTTGTTCCTCTAAATTCGGCTAAGAGTTCAGGGGCGTACAGGTCATCCGCATTGACCCATGAGTCATGCGTGGGAGAGTATCCTTTCCATCTTACAAGATATTGTTTCTTCTTCCACCGCCCATATGTGCATGCTTTGATTATCTGTTCTACTTCCCATTCTTCTTCGCCTTCAATGATATCAGGTGGTGGTTCGATAAAATTTGGGCCGTGCTGATCGGTTTCTTTATAGGGCGTAAGAAGGGAGGCGTGGAATACATTGTGTATTTTCCAGGTGGGTGGGAGGCTGAGTTTGTAAGCGACATTTGATATTTTGGCGGCTACCATAAATGGTCCATACTGCCTTGGTGCTAGCTTCGTGGTGATGTTGCTTGGTAATCTGAGGTTCGTTCCTTCGAGCCAAACTTTGGTTCCTACTTCGAATGGCGCAAACCGAGGGCGTTCTTTGATCCAAGATTCTTGCGCTTTACGTTGGGCTTCTTGAGCGGTGTTCCTGGCTTCTTTGATTGCTGACAAACATTGTTCAAATGTGGGGAGGTTCGATGATCTGGTTGGCTGATGAATCTGTGGTGTATATCCGATAAGGAGGTCAAAAGGTGTTTTCTTTGTGGTTGCTGAGGGCCATGAATTTTTCGTATATTGGGCAAGTGGGAGCCATGCGTGCCATTTGTTCTGTTGTGTGCCACAGAAGACCCGGAGGTATTGTTCTAGGGTCTGATTGGTTCTTTCGCTAGATCTGTCGGTCTGGGGGTGGTATGCTGTGCTCATGTTCTGCTTGATATGAAGAAGCTTACAAAGTTCCACAGCAAACTTTGATGTGAAGCGAACATCGCGGTCCGATATGATTTTGCGGGGTATGCTGTAGTGCGGGGTTATGTGATTCAGGTACAGAAGCACGACTCCTTCTGAGTCAATCGCCTCGTTGCAAGGGATAAAGATAGATGCTTTCGAGCAATCTGTGTCTGTGACCGTGAGAATGGTATTGTATCTGCCTGACTGTGGGAGTTTAGTGATGAAGTCCATTGCGACTGTTTCAAAGGGGCGAGCGTTCTCTGCGGGAGTAATGGGAAACAGTGGTGGATGGGCAGGATGGGTGTTAACTTTTGTCATCTGGCAGGTAGCGCATCCTTTGATGTATTCAGTGACGAATGTCTTTATGTTCGGCCACCAGTAGTACTGCAAGAGAAGTTGCAGTGTCTTGGTAATCCCGGGATGGCCGGCTGTCACATGATCGTGGAAAAGGGAAATTACCCCCCTCCTAAGCACATTGTCTGCCACAACAACCAAGGCGGTCCCATGATGCCAGTGGGTCCCGTCCAATAGGGTGAGGTTATGTAATGGTGCCCATCGCTTGAGTTCTGATTGGTGTGGATATTGCCCTGTTTTGACTTTGCTGTCCCAGTTGTCATGGATACTGTCTATATCGAAGACGCGGATATGTGTCTCTTCTCCACTGGGCCGCCCATCTCCAGGGTGACTCCCGACCATGGAGGTATGTTGCTCGCAGAAGTATTGGTCTGGCCATACGAGCACTTCGTCATTATCTGGGTTTGGTCCTTCATAATCTGGTCGTCTGGACAAGGCATCTGCTCTGTTTGTTGCTCCAGGTTTGTATTCCAGTAGGATATTATACTGTTCGCACTCGGGTATGTAACCAGCAACGTGTGGGCCGATCTTCCGGGGGTCTCTATAGTAGCACAGGTTGGCGTGATCTGTGTAAACCAGGACAGGGATATGAGTTCCTTTGAGCAAGTGCGTCCAGCAGCGAAGTCCCCTCATGATGGCTAGGAATTCGCGGTCGTAGATAGGGTAGTTTTGCTCGGTTGTGGTGAATTTCTGAGAATGGAATCCCACTGGTCTGTGTGGTCCTGGTTTCTCTGTGCCGTTTGCGTGTGTAGTTGGTGGATCTCTTTGGTATAAGATCGCTCCTGTGCCTATTTGTGAAGCGTCCACTTCTAGCTCGAATTGCCTGGAAGGGTCCGGTTTGACTAGTACTGGTGAATTGGTTATGAGCATGATTATTTTGTCCTGTGCTTCGCGTTGTGCTGGTCCCCATTCGAATGGGACGTCCTTGCCTGTGAGTTTAGTGATAGGTGCAGCGATGATTGAGAAGTTCTTGCAGAACATCCTGTGGTATCCAGCAATGCCTAAGAATCCTCTAGCCTGCCTAAGATTGAGTATGTCACGTGGGTAGTCGCGTAGCCCTGCGACTTTAGCCGGATCAATTGTGACGCCTTCTTTTGAGATTCTAACGCCGAGGAAGTCCATTTGTGGCTGTAAGAAGACTGATTTTGACAATTTGAGGTGGAGTCTGTGCTTCGCAAGTAGATCGAATAGAAAGTGGATGATCTCAATGTGTAGCGCTAGGTCTTTGAGTAATGTACCAATGCCGCAGTCGTCCATGTAGTTCTTGAATATTTCCCTGATGTTGTGTGTGCCTTTCCTCTCGAAGTGCTTGTAGAGCTCTTTGAGGATACCATTCATAAATCGTTGGAAGCTGGCCAGAGAGTTTGACATGCTGAAGAACATAACCTTTGGTTTGTAAAGGCCGCAGCGCGTTTTGAATGCTCCTTTCCACTCGTCACCTTCCTTGATCCGGATGTTGTTATAGCCCCATCTGATGTTGAATTTGCTGAATACCTCCATCCCTTGCAAGTCTTGGATGCACTGTGCAAGGTTTGGGAGTGGTGTGACGTCTTTGCGGGTAACAGCGTTGAGGGGCCTATAGTTGATGATATACCGGGTTTCCTTCAAGTCTTTCTTAGGGACGCTGAAGGTCGAAAAGCCGTAGGGAGAGTGGGATGGTACGATGTAGCCTTTTGCCAAGTTTTCATCCAGGAACTTGTCCTCCGCTTCCTGTTCTTTGCGGGACAAGGGATAGACTTTGCAGTTAAAGCTGGCCGGTGCGGTGTCCATTAATTCAATTTTGTGGTCTCCTTCTCCACATGAAGGCGGGAATTTGTTGGCTTCTTCATCTGAAAATAGTAGTGTGTGACGTTTGAATTCCTCTGGGAGGGTAACTTCCTCCTTCCCATGTTCTGTTGCGTACTTATGGGCCATTTTGATTGCGTTATGCGTGCGTTTGATTTCTGCTGGGCCGCCCATTTCTGGGGTTACTCCCGTCCGTGGAGTGCACTGTGCGCAAGCTATAGTGATGCGCTCCAGAAGTTTGTCTTTGTACTTCTTGAGTTTCTGGAAGGTTTCGAGTTTAAGTGTTTCCATTTTGATCTGTGGTCCGCGTAGCTGAGCATTAGCCCAGTCGATATCTGGGGTGAAGGTGCGGAACCAGGGATAGCCTAAGATAAATCTGTCTTTGCCTAGATTTGAGACATAGAAGCATTGTCGCTCCTTCCGGTTTCCTTGTTTGATCATGAGGTCGCATGCGTAAGTGATGGTTCCATGACGGTTATTAGTTCCGTCCACATTGAATACAGGCCTGGGAATAGTTAGTTTCTGAGTTCCCAGCCTAAGTCTAGCGACAGTTTTGTAGTCGATAAAGTTTTCTGTAGCACCAGTGTCTAGTAGTGCTGTTTCTTCCGCTTGTCCTCGATAGTGTGATAGAACGAAGTTTATTTGAATGTGATTGAGTCAACTAATGTACACACTATTGAGACCGATGGCCCTAGCTACAGCGGCTAGTTTTGGGCCCTTTAAAAACCCAATGGGGTATTCCCTAGGATGGCATCCTCCAAGAAGGAGAGTTTGAATTCTTCATCCATGGCTTGGAAGGCATCGCTCCTAATCATTTCGTTGACGAGCTTTGGGGTGATGTCATTTATGGTGATTTCTCTGGTGCAGGTTTGGTTACTGGTGTTAGTGGTGCTTCCACTGTTCTGGGCATGGTCCGCTTGTTTCTTTTGACAATCTCTGGCACGGTGTCCTTTTTTGAAACAGTAGAAGCAGGAGTTGTTGTGTCACGGACTGCCTCGCTTACCTCATTCTCTCTTTCCTATTTCGTCCTTCTCGCTCTGTTTCCGTCCGTGACTCCAGGCCGCTTTGCCCATTGCTTACCTACTTATTGATGGACTGTTCTCGCATTTTCCAGAGACTTCCATACATTTCTTTAGGCTTCCTTCCTGTTCCATGGTCTTCGATGGCCTTCTCTTACCTTCCAGTAGCTTCCGCCTGTACATGTATATAAACTGTACTACCTAGCATAGAACGGCTTTCCTAAGCTCGTTCTATTCGTGCAATCAGACTTTGATAGTCTCATCTCACTGTTGAACGTGTGTGGCTTCATCGAATGATCCCTCATGCATTAGTCAGTTCTGCTGCTAATTGCCTTCAACTCTCTACATCTCAAGATCATGTGCTAGTGTCTCGTTCGATTCCAAGTCACGTCTGACTTGTGTAATCTTCACTCATCATCCTCTCCTATCATGTGACACCTCATGTGACCGATTTCCTCTTTGGGAACGACCCCTCTCTGAAATCCATTTTCGTAAATCTTGTCCAAGATCCCTGAACCCCAAGATCCCCAAACTCGATCCAACACGGTGGTCTGACCGTGACATGTTGGCTTGTAACTCCACTTTCTTGGCTTCGGAAAGTTCTGGTCCTCTACCGGTAATGTTGGTAGCGATGGTAGTTTCGACATCCATATGGTGTCCTCCTTGGGATGTGGTGAGGCGTTGTCCTCCTCCTCCGCGTGGCTGCTGCTGTGGTCCACAGGGTCTCTGGCCAAGTGCGGCATAGTATCCTTGGCGTAAATTGGTTTTAAATTCCTGGGTGTGTTTCCATCTGAGGTTACAGGCGCATGCAGCGTCTTCCCATGGTTGGAATGTGGCCCAAGGGTTCCTTGGGTCGTATCCTTGACTGTTTATTATGGCTGTGGTTAGACCGGGGGCAAGTCCCTTTTTGAACAAGTGGATGATGCCATGTGAATTGATGTCTATCCCTGAGGCGGTGACGTATCTTTTGAATTCGGATATGAAGACGTCCAAGTTGTCTTTCATTTTGAGGTTCTCTAGTTTCTGGTAGGCCTCCACTTTGATGTTGGTGTTATAGAATGTGTCTTTGAATGCCTGTTCAAAGGTTGTCCAGTGGACTTCTTCTGTGTCTGCGGTTCCTCCAGCGATGCGTGCCTGAAGTTCCGTCATCTGTTGTTCCTTCCATGGGTTGACTAGAACTCCACCCATGTAGGTAAGTGCTGTGGTGACGCGTGTGGCTGGGTTGCTCATAGCATCATTGTTCCTGTTAGTAAACTTGAAGATGCCAAAGTTGACTAGGAAGTTGTGGCTAGTGTCTCTGTCTCCGCTGAAGTAGGGAGGTGGGGTGCCTTTGAGTCCGCCATTGGATGATATTGTTGCGACTGTGACGGTTTGTCCTGTTCCACCTGTAGTGGCTGCTATGCTTGCTGCACCTCCTGTGCCTTGTCCCGATCCTCCTGCTTGTCCTGACATGGTAGGTGGGATGTATGTGAGTGTGTTTGGTCCTGAGGACGCGACGATTACTGGTGCACTTGGTGCGACTGGTTGAGCTGGGGGTAAGACTGGTGCGCTTGTAGACGCGACTGGGAGTGTGGATGCAACTGGTGCGATATTAATGGGGATAGCAATGCCCTGAGTGGCTGCTGTTTCAATCTGGGGTAGGATAGGTGTCTGCGGAGTAAATGGATTCGCTCCCTGGAGTGTGACGATGTGGTGAAGACCTCCTGCGAGTGTCTCTTCTGGGGGTGCTGGTGCATGTTCCGGGTGATGTATAAAGAAGTCTGGGTGCTGGGAATCGTCAGTATTCCACCAGCCTAGTAGCTTATTTTCTTTGGGAACAAGAGCTTCCTTGGTAGTGTACCAGGTGCCGTCTATTTCTCTTCTGAGTTGTGTCCAGTTGTCTTCTCCGTTTGCTGTGACAAATTCTACAGCAAGTTTATCTGTGCCTGCGTTGATGTAATAGCCTGTGTCTGGGTTCGCTCTTCCCCTGAGTTTGTGGTGTGATTCGAAGTATGCCTGTCCCTTAACGTGGTTAGGGAGGTTGTCTGCTTGTCTTCTTTGTACGCGCTTGTGAGTGTTGTCTAATTCTCCAATGAGTTGTATACCCGCCAGGGTAGATGATGTCTGTGATGCTCCGCGGAGCCTGGGTGGAAAGCCTGACTTGTGTTAAGGGCCAAGGACCCTAAGGTGCGACGTGCACGAGTTTGTATAGCGGCGGCAGGACTTGTACTTCAAGGGATCGCAGGTAGTGAACACTGGCCCTTGGATGCGCTGGTATGATGGGTCTGCACGCGTGCAAGACACTAGTGGTGATAATGAAAGATGTAGAGAAGAGTCTCGACAATGTTCGAGACGACTTAGAAGGGATGCGGGCGAAAACTGAAAGCGTGGTGGAAGCTACAACACTTGTGATTAAACCAAGTCAGGCTTAAGGCCCAACTCTAGGATATAAGGTCGACTTATATACATCTGGGCAGCTGCCATGACTCGAGCCTAATACTACTAGTACCCGTACTAGTAAAGAGTCATCGTACAAAGTATGGAGTCATTCCGAGTCGAACTGACTCACGCGTGAGTCCTAGGATACGTGCTACTAGGTTGGAATCAGTATGAGTCATGTGCATAGCCAAAGAGAATCACATGGTAAGAATGATAGGTAAGCGGTCAGGTGATAAGGTCATGTGATGAAAAGGGGGTGGGAGCAGGTCATGTGATGGGAAAGTATTAGTAAGCAAGTGAAAAATGAAATTTGGAGTCTCAAGAACGTAACAAATATCTGTAGGATGGTAGTACTAAATGGGATGATATCTGTAGGATAGTACTACTAAATGGGATAGTAAGTGTAGAATAGTAGTACAAAATGGGACAGTATCTGTAGGATAGTAGTACTAAACAGAACAATATCTGTAGGATAGTGGTACTAAATGGGATGGTATCTGAAGGATGGTACTACTAGATGGGACGATAACTGTAGGATAGTAGTACTAAATATGATACTAACTGTAAAATAGTAGTACTTAATCAGACAATAACTATAGGATTGTATTACTAAATGGGATGGTACCTGTCAAATAGTACTACAAAATGGAAATATAACTGTATGATAGTATTACTAGATGGAATGGTTTCTGTAGGATAGCAGTACTAAATAAGATAATATTTGTCTGATAGTACTACTAAAGCATATGGTAACTGCAGGATTGTACCACTGAATAGAAAGTTATTTGTAAAATAGTACTACTGAGAGAGACAGTTACTGTGGTATAGTACTATTACTGTACATATTACATTTATTACAGCATAGTATTACTAAACAGTTAACTAGCTGTGCTATGGTACTACTTAATGGTAGGCTCTCTGATTTTTGAGTAGTACTATTCCATATATAGCTGTCCATTTAGTTGTGTTTATAATCTATAAACCCTAAACCCTATAAGCCTAAACCCTAAACCCCCTACACAATTCCTGATTGAAATGCTCTAAGTTATGCTAACAAGATTACATTCTAAATAATATAGCAAATAAATATATTCCTTCTAAACAAGGCTAGATAAAGTACACTACAGGCTAAGAGGTTGAGCAGTGAATGACAATTGAAAGTAGGTTTGACTACAACAAAGTGAGGGCAACACAAGCTACACATTATTATCATAAACTGCTAAATCTGGAACTTGGAATTGCACCTAGAAAAAAGGTTCATCATACAAATTAGCTTACTGATATATTAACAAATGTTTGCTAAAGCTTATAGGTATGTGGTTGAGCCAATACCTAAAACCTATCATTATTTAATATGAAATTCAAAGTGCTACTGTCAGCTATTATAATAACTGCCCTTACTTTGTAGTCATCATAACTACTTTCAATATTCTTTTACTGCTTAACCTCCTAGCCTTATATTTCCTTTATATACCTTGATCAACAAAGAAGGCATTTTTCTTCTACATGCTATATTGAGAATGGCATTTGAGTAGAGAATTGTATAGGTGTTGTGGTTTTTAGGGTTTTAGGGTTTAAAGGTTTAGGGTTTAGGGTTTAGGGTTTATAATACTATTAAATATACAGTTATCTATAGCATAATACTTCTAAATAAATATAGAGCATCTTATTTAGTACTATGATTATACAGATAACAGCCCATTTAGTAGTTCCATTCTATAGTTAGTAATGATTTTATATTCTAAAGTTCCAGTCCCATTTAGTAATACTATTTACAAATAACTAGCCCTTGAGTAGTACTATTCTACAATTACTGTCTCATTCAGTAGTACTATCCTACAGCTTGTATTGCATCTAGTACTACTATCTGACAGATATTATCCAATTCAGTAATACTATCACACAGTTACTGTCCTATTTAGTGGTACTATTGGACAGTTATTTTTCAATTAGTAATACTATTTTACAGGTACCACTCCATTTAGTACAACTGTCCTACAGTAATTATCCAATTTAGTAGTACTATTATATAGATACAAATTTATTTAGTACTACTATCCCACTGTTATCATCCAATTTGGTAGTACCATCCCATGGTTTTCATCCCATTTAGTATTACTATCCTACAGATACTGTTCCATTTAGTACTACTATGTCACAGATATCATGCCATTTAGTACTACTATCCTACAGTTATCGTTTGTTACTGCCACAAAGTGAGGGTAACACTGATTTAGTGTTGGGTTAGGTAAGCTGTCCTAACTTGGCGGTATGTCATGTGAATAGCTTGGTGCCAAGTTGTAGTCAATATATGAGAAGTGGTTCCCACACTAGAGTAACGTCCTAGTGCCCACTTATAGAAGAATGTAAGAGATGAGAAGGGAGTTGAATTGACAGGAGATTCAACTTGCCGTCTTAGGGACAGCGATGAACCTCTTTTATACTAAGATACAAGTACAACTAATCACGACGTAGTAAGCCAGATACAAGCTATAACTAAGTACTACTATGATCAGTAAGCAACTCCAATTAGATCAATAAGCACATTTCACAGCATCAGTCATCCAATCACTAATCACTAGGGCTGGTTCCCACGACTTACAAAGGCTGTACCGTATGAGTAATAACAGTCACCTCAGGCTGGTCACATCATTCCATCTAGTACTGCTATCCTACAGTTCTTGTTCCATTTAGTAGTACTATCCTATATCTATATTCCCATTTAGTAGGACAATCCCACAGTTATCATCCTATTTAGTACTACTATCTGACAGATATTGTCCCATCTAGTACTACTATCCTACAGATATTGTCTCATTTAGTACTATTATCTTCCAGTTATCATTCTATTTAGTACTACTATCCTGCAGATATCATACCATTTAGTAATACTACCCTACAGTTATTGTCCCATCTACTGTAGAAGGGATGGTGTTATCACCAGACAGAGAGTTAGTGTTCTTGTCACCAGCCATACCAGATGCAGCATCTATCACCCATCCAGAACTAAGATTAATAATGTGGGTGAAGCACATGATCCAATGATCATATGCATCAAAGGAAACATCACATGCTGCCAACATTGTCTTGAGCACCTTCATCATGGTATCATTATTTGATGCATTATCAAGGGTGATATGTCCCACCTCAAGTAGAGTAATAAGTGTCCATTAATCACCAGAAGAATGTCATTGTCTTACCTTAAGTGTGATACTGGCCCTATCCAGAAGGTGCATCAAGGTTGCTGCTAGGTTGTTCTGGTATGGCCCTGTTCAAGACAGTGAAAAGCAATGAGTGTGGTCTTGAGTTGTAAAGCTGAGGTTCCATTGACCTATGCCACCCAATTGGCAGTAACAGCCAGATAAGAATTGTATGATTGATCAGACCATGTGTCCACTGTTAAGGAGACATGCCCCATAGCAGCCTTGATTTAAGAGATGAGAAGATATATTATTTATGGAAGGGGTTGGGGGTAACATGCCACAAGGTCAGTGTGCAATTCTGTAAAGTACCCTCTCCAAGCTTGGAGAATGAGCTGGTGTATCTTCATTTGACAGGGGATCAAACTGTCTTTGAGACCAGGTCATAGGAGTAGCAGAATTGCCCTGAACTCAGGATACCCAATAATGTTCAGAGACTTGCATTTCAAAACAGGGAAACATAAGTGCAGTAAATATAAAAAGACAAAAGATGCTCCACCTGGTCATCTGCTACAATGAAATTGAGAAGGCATGTATGGAACTTCTCCATGGTGAATTCATCTGGTTGTTTGACTTGCAAGGCTTTGGCTCCACTTGCAGCTTGGGATTGGGACTGCGACTCAAGAGGTTTCCAACTGTATTGGGGGGCTAAGGTCATGTGTAACTTGTAGTGGTACTTTCTGATGTGACCACAGAGGCCCAAGCTTGATGTGGACTTCAAATACTGATAGTAGGTGCTCAAAGGCCAACTAGCTGGGTCCTTCTCTTTGGCTGTTCAATGAAGTATTGTTTAGGTCACAAAACTGCAGAGTTCTATACACAGGAGACTTACAGGCACACTTTGCAGCTGACCTTTTCTCCTACTGCTGATTTGTTGAAAAAATAATGAACATCACTTGTGGGGACCTTAGGTAAGGCAATGGCGTTGGGATCATTGTCCTTTATTTTGTTGCCACAATCAACTTGGGCTGGCTTGTTGCTACCTGAGATATTATCCAGATTAAAGCTTTCTTGAGACTTAGCAGGTTGAGATGCAGGTGCCAGACTGGGCAAAGAGGGTTTGGATTGTGAATGGGTGACAGCTGTACAATGGTGTGCCATGAGTGTTGGTTAGGAAAGGACTTGAGGTTGCCATACCTTTATATCATTTTTGAAAGACTGCACCTTGTCAGGAAAGTATGGGGGGGCTGCACCTTGTCAGGAAAAGCATGGGGTTGCATTTGAGATGAATTAGAGTGGAATGTATCAAAGAATGACATATGTCTATTGTGAGTGTGCCAGCATACAAGTATGCACATGGGAGTGTCTATTTATGAACACATGACACATTGATTGGAACTCATAACATGTTGATTTAAACTTACAATGCATTGATTTCTGAAAAAAAAAAACAGAATAGAAACAGTAGCTACATACAGCTTCACACAGGATCCACATTGAGAGTGCAGGGTACAGTAATTCCAAACTACTTATCATGAAAGTGTAAGAGTTGCATCAAGGTTTGACATATCAGTGGCAAAGTCCCTGGAATTTGGACTGCTCTTTTCTTCATTGCCTGCCCTTATCTGATTTTCATCCAACTTCTGTGTGAACTTGGTGTGAACACCAAAAGAACCAGTAAAGATGACCATTATATCGCAGACAGAAAGTCCACGTGAGAGTTCAGAAATGAGGAAGGCTAACTGGGCAATATAACTGAGCACGCTCGAATCCAAGAACATACTGGCACTATGAGGAAGTGGGATGGCAGGTGTTAAACTGCTTGACTGCTGGTAACGAATGCGTCACATCTGAACAACACGCAAGGAGTCCTAAGCAATTAGCGGGGCAAGAATGTGAATGTACGTTGTTTGGCTGCGTTAAAGTCAAGGCGAGCATCAAGAGGCCGAAGTCAAAGAGGGAGCGTGCACTATGGAGTGGAAACAAAGCCGAGAGGAGCACACAAGAGACAAGAAGAGAGGGGGCACGATTGCCTGACTTTTGCTTGTCAGACGGCGAGGGTTTTTATATGATTCAGAGGCACTAGGGAACATGGTAGGCTACGAGTGACGGTGAGCGTGAAAGGGGGAAAAGCAGATAAAAATGAGAAAGGGCCTTGGGTCCTACCAGTGACAAGGAGCGCAGCGTCATAAGCAAGAAAAAGGGAGACAGCAAGGTGATCGAAGACAGAGAACGAGGGATTGAAAGCGTGATAGTGGGCGCGACGTCAAAGGTGAAGGTAAAAGGGGGAACTCTTGATGGATTAAGGGAAAATGTGGACTAGCAGGAAAGGGCAGGGAAGCTAAGACAAAAGAAAGTAGCAAAAACATATGAAAAGAGATGAAAATAAACCATAACCAATTCCTACTTGATCACCTCCTCGGCGTGATCCTGAACGGGTGTCCGATTCTCTCATGGACGAGCACGATGAGTTGGCTTGTGTGCGAGGGTTGAAGGTGGCGTGCATTTGGTTGCGACGGCCAGCGAACATTGACGAATCAAAAGGTGACGGTAGCAATTTTGAGTTTGTTGGACGAGTGGCATTTGAGGACGGTGATGTAGAGAGGGGTCGAGACAGATGGAAATGGAGAGCGGGCAAGATGGCAATGACAAGGTGAAAAGCTGACCGATACGTTTGACGGCGGCTGAAGGATGAACGTGGGTGGCTGAACACTTGGTGTCACATGGTTCTATACAGTTGCATGGGACTTGACGCATCAATACAATTGGCGGGTTCACCCTCAGCAGATAAAGGCAGTCCTGGTGTCACGTGACTCGTTTCCAAGCTCAGCGTATATGCCATCGTTACACCATCTTGTGGGTAAGAGAAGAGAGGGAAGGGCCACATTCCTGAACTAGCAAGGACGCACAAGGTAAAGAAACTGGGGAAGCATTGATGCTGGTGTGTTGGCATCAACATTAGCAAGCATTGGCATGTTGATGTGACAAGGCAGTGACAATGGCAGAAGGCAGTGGTAATGACAAAGAGATGGTGGTATAGGTAGCAATGCATAGTGACAAGGACAGATAATGGCAAGTGTGAGCAGTTGTAAAGGCCAATGCTAATGTGACAGCAAGCAGAAGTCCTACAATTGACAAGTTGTCAAAATAATTTTTTTGAATTGTGGATTGTTGGAATTACCTTCAGGTACTGTGACATGACAGTGACAGTGATGACAAGAATTTGTATGAAAACTATTCCCTTTTCACTTGAATTCCTTTGGATTGTAGAGGTCAGTGGGTTGTTGAAAGATGAACTAGACAGAGGATCACCTTTGAGGGTTGTTTGTATGACTTGAATGGTTCATCAACTTCTCTTGCTTTGCGCAAATTGCAGTTCTGCTTGAGAACAATGCAGGTGCCCAGTATGAGACTATGAGGGCAAGAGTGCTGATAATCCCAACTACGGCAAAGGTCATACTGACACCAGCTTTGTTTGCAAAAAAGCCTTTGGAGGTGGTGCCCATTGTCAGATTGGCAGATATGGTGGATGTAGATCTGGCAGTATTTGGGAGGAAGTTGGGCCCTGTGCTGGTACTACTGAGGCCCATCATACTCCCTGGTTGGTAGGAATACAAATAGCCCATCACTGAGTAGTTGGGGATGTTGGACTGTCACTTGGACACAGTATTGATTTGAGAGCTGACAAATAGTCAATAATGGGCAACAATGCAGAAAAGGGAATTGGGGCATACAAAGAAACATCCTGCAAAAGAGATGCTGGGGTGTTCAAAGTTGTTGCAGGACTGGATGTTGGCAAGGACTTGGAGTGGCAGGAGTGGCACACAGGGATAGTGTTGCAAGAGAAGTGGAGGGGGAGTAGGGCTTGCTCCATAGCAGCTTCCACCATATTGACCATTGTCATGGTTGCTGCTGCCAGTGTATTGAACATTGTTGCAACTGCTGCTGGTGTTGTGACTGCCAGCGTATTGACCATCATCAGGACCACTGGTGTATTGGCCATTACCATGCCAGCTGCTGCTGCTGTGACCAGTTGAGTACTTCTTGAATAATAAACCAGTTAAAAAGCAACACAAAAAGGAGCACCTCAGCAATACTTCTGATCTTCACAATTGGCCAAGTCATTTAACTTCAGTTGCAGAGGCATGTTCTCTGAATTAGTACATAACACTACAAGTGGCCTTTGATGCAACAATTAAGTTATGGGTTATGAGAATGTGTGAGTGTGTTTAGGATTGCAGTCTGTACAAGAATGCTGTGCAAGAATGCTGTGCAAGAATGCTGTGCAAGAATGCTGTGCAAGAATGCTGTGCAAGAATGCTGTGCAAGAATGCTGTGCAAGAATGCTGTGCAAGAATGCTGGGCAAGAATGCAAGTAACAGGATACTCAGTAAACGTGCAAGTGGACACGAATCTGTATGATTTATTCACCTGTGCAAGAATGCAAGTAACAGGATACTATGTATGATAAGCACAGGTAATAAGAGTATAAAGTAACAAATGGATGCTTACCTCAGTAAATGTGCAAGTGGGCACAAATCTGAGGGAGTTGCAAGGTAACTGCTGCAGTATAAATGAATGAGCACAGAGGGCTCATATGCAAGAAAAGAGGGTACTCAATGGAATCAAAATGAGGGTGATATAGTACTGTCAATGCTAGTGCATTGGCACTGTAAACTAGAAGATAGTCCATGTGCTATATGTATTCAAATGATTGTATGCTTTCTGTCTATCTATGCGAAGTCCATGTGGGCACATTGCCCAAGATCTGCTCCTCTGCAACACTCCCCCTCACTTCGCATACAGTCCAAGGGATGCAGCGAAGTGCTTAACCTTGGCAGAGGGCAACGCCTTGGTGAGGGTGTTGGCCACCATGTCATCTGTGGGGCAGTAGACAAGCCAGATGGGGCCCTTCTCGACGACCCAGTGGATCCAATGGTATCGCATGTCAATGTGCTTTGTATGTGGGTGGTACTGGTGGTCACATGTAAGCGCAATGGCTGCCTGGTTGTTGGAAAACAGAGTGGTGGGGGATGTGATGTCGCTGAATACCTCCGAAATGAGGCTGTGTAGCCATAAGGCCTCCTTGCTGCCATGCATTGCCATGACATACTCGCTCTTGGTGGTAGACAAGGAGACAATCTCCTGTTGCTTCAAAGACTACAAGGCAGCACCGCCATTGATAAGGAAGGTGTAGCCAGAGATGGCGCAGCAGTCCTTGGCCATGCTGCCATCTGCATCCACATAGCCCTCAAGTGGGCTGCTTGCCTCACTGTATGTGAGCCACAAGTCACACATGCTGGAGAGGTAGTGGAAGATCTGCTTGACAGCTTCCCAATGAGCAGGCCCAGGGTTGGCAGCAAAGTGGGCAACCGTCGCAACTGCAAACACAATGTCCAGGCATGTTGCCAACACAGCCCAGTTGAGGGCACCAATGGCCTCACAGTAGGGTACATCACACATCATCGCGCACTCCGCAGTGCTTGCAGGTGCCTGATCTGAGGAGAGGTGGTCCTGGTGGTCCATGGGCATGGAGAGTGGCTTGAGATCAGCAAGGTTGTAGCAGCAGAGAATGGCATCAATGTATGCACGTTGGGACAGATGGACAAGGCGACCTGGGTGATCACATTTGACCTCAATGCCAAGCATCCAGTGCAGCTCTCCAAGGTCAGTAACCTTGAAGTGCTTGCTAAGGCTGGCCTTGAGTTTGTTGATAAGGCAAATAGTATTCATGACAATCGTACAATTGTCCACATGCACTACCACAATGGTAAGCTTGCCCTTGGTGACAACCACCTTGAAGTAGACAGCCTGGTCCACACTGCATTGAGTGAAACCGAGGGACTTGAAAACACTGGAGAGTTTCTGGTACCAGCGGCGACCAGACTGCTTGAGCCCATAAAGGGTCTTGACAAGGCGCAGAATGCACATGCCAGCATTGGGGGATTTGTAGCCTGGGGGATGCTGCATGTAGAGGACTTCATTGTCCTGGAGTTCGCCGTTCAAGTATGCACCCTTGATATCAATTTGGTGCATCTTGAAGCTGAGGCGGTTGGCCATCACAATGACAGCGCGCATGGACACAAGCTTGGCCACCGGCACATAAGTGTCGTCATAGTCAACGCCACCAATCTGGCTGAAGCCTTGTGCAACAAGGCAGGCCTTGTAACGAACAATGTTGCCAGCTGCATCCTTCTTCGCCTTGAGGACCCATTTGGAACCAATGATATTGGCTCCAGGTGGTGCCTCCTCAAGTCTCCAAGTGCTGGCAGCCTTGAGCATGGCCAGCTCCTCCTTGATGGCTTTCTCCCAATGTGGCCAGTTGGGTCGATGCTTTGCCTCTGCGAGCATGCAAGGCTTGAGAGCCTCCACATCTGCTATCTCCATTGCAAAGACAAACTCCATGCCATCGAAATCTTCAAGCAGCACTGGTGCACCATCCTCCATGGTCCAAACTCCCCCTGCTTCCTCAGGGTTATCATCACCAGAGTATCCAACTCCATCCTGTAACTTGCAGATGATGTGCAAGGGCTTGGGAATGCATGTGCTTTGGCGCAGTGGGACTGGTGGGCTATCAGGCTCAAGGGCCTGCAAGGGTGAGGATGTAGTAGGTGATGAGGGTGGCAATGGCAAAGTCAAAGTTGAGGGGGTGTCTGGCATGGCAGTCTGCTTGCTGCCGATGGGGTCAGTCCGTAATTCCTCCCCCTCAAGCAGACCTGCTGACGTGAAGTAGACATTTTGCTTGACACTAATGGTGGTGGACTGGGGCCAATAGACCCTATGAGCCTGTGAGTTGACATCAAAGCCAAGCCACTGGCCTTTGTGTGCATGGGTGTCAAGCTTTGACCCGGTGTCGTCATGGACCCAGACCTTGCAGCCCCACAAGTAGGCTACCAAGAGGTCAGGTGGGGTCCCAAACAGTGCCTCAGAGGGCATCTTGGTGTCCAGCGCATGTGTGGCTGTGCGGTTCTTGAGCCAGGCCATATGACGCAATGCCTCACCCCATAGCATCTTGGGGAGGCCAGCCTTGTGTCAGAGGGCATGGACATGCTTGAGGAGCGTCTGGTTCAGCTGCTCAGCAATGCTGTTGAGCTGTGGGATATCATGTGTGGTAAGGTGCTGTGCTGTATGTGCCACCGCAAGGTGTTTGTCAAATGCCTTGCTCAAATACTTGCCCCTGCAGTCAGAGCGCAGGACCTTGATGCTAGTGCAGTGCTGCTGGGCGATGGCCCAGGCCTCAAAAGATTTGTAAGACTTGAGGACCTGGTCCTTGGTCTTGAGCAGGTACACAATGGTATAATGGGTTGCATTGTCTGTAAAGGTGATGAAGTAGTGCTGCCCCTTCACAGTGGAAGTGGATGCTGGCCCCCAGACATCAGTGTGAACCTTGTCCCTGAAGCTCTGGGCTGGGATGCTGATGTGCGGCTTGGACATGGGGATGCAAGTGGCATGTGCGTAGATGCATGCCTTGCAGTCCATTTCGGGTGCATTGGGATCTAACTTGATCCCCTTTATGGCCCCGCTCTGGATGAGTTTGCAGGTGCTGGCAATGGAAATGTGCCTGAGGCGGCAATACAGCTCCATGGCTGAGATGAGTTCAGCGGCATGTGCTGACTCTGGAATGTGAATGACCTTGTAAAGGCAGCGTGCATTGTGCAGGATTTCTGCAATGGAGTTGCTGTGTGGGGAGGTGATGCGAAGGCATCCATTCCCAATAAGGGTCATGAACCCTTCCTTGTCCAATGCCCCAAGGGACATAAGGGTGTAACTGACTTGAGGTGCATAGAGAGCATGGAGGAGGGTGAGCGAAGACTCATGGCCACTATTTGGCATTGTTAAGGTCCAAGGGCCTTAAGGCGCGACATGCGCAAAATACGAGTGGCAGCAAAGCGTAGCAACAAGGGACTGCTAACCCTTAGTAAAGCGTAGGGGGTAAAAGGATGAAGTGGAACTTAATCCAGGTCTGGGAGATGAGCAAGAGGAAAGGAGAGTCTCAAAGAGGGCATTGAGACGACTCAAGAAATGAAGAAAAGACTTTAGAAGTCTCATGGTGGAAGCAACAAGATTTGGGTATTAAACCAAGTCAGGCTTAAGGCCCAACTCTAGAAATAAGACTGGCTTATATACATGAGGGCAGCTACCATGACTAAGGAATAATACTACTAGTACCTGTACTAGTAATGGAAAACAAGTACAGTAGTTAGTAGGAGTGACAAATAACTAGAAGAAGGATCCTAGTTATAAGTTGGCAAACTAAAGATAGCGAAAACAAGTACAATGGTCCTAGAAATGAGCTGGTGCTCCTAGGATGACAAGAAGACAGTCAGGTAAGCAAGAAAGCAGTCAGGTGATGTATCAAGTAGGAGGTCACGTGATGGGAAAGGATTGGTAAGCATAGAAAAGAAAAATGAGCCTGTGGAACGTAACAGGCATGCAGACAACCAAAGTTCCTGTGCCGATAGCAGGGAATTTGTGCTGGCTGGCAGCATTGAAATAGAGTGGGGTGGACAATGGCATGTACAACATGAAGTTGTCCTTGTAGGGGCTGATGTGGTGCAATGACCCCAAGTCGTAGACCTCAGTGCATGGGGTGCCGTCTGCATCAATAAGTGTGATGACGGCCACAGTGGTCTCCTCAATATTGAGATCCTCCCCCTCATTGTCCAGCTTGTTGGGATCCTCCCCCTTGTTGTCCAGCTTGTCGGGACACTCCCCTAAGCTCTCAAGCTTGTCGGATTGGTCCCCAATGCTCTCTACCTCAGTGTAGATGTTGTCCCAGTCATTATCCAAGTCCAAGTCATCCAGGTAGGGGTTGGGATCAGTGCAGATGGCATGTGTGATGGTGCCTTCCTCCTTGGCTGCACAGAAGCCATCGGAGTCAGAATTGTCATTGAAGATGGCATTTGCAGAACCCACAGGCCGATTTTCGGATTTGCTGCTGCCTGATGTCACCTGTGCTATCTGGCCATTCTGGTTTGATGATGTGGCTGCTACCTCCTCCTTCTGTTTGGTGTGGCACTCCCAGACCCAGTGGCCCTCCCTGCTGCAATGGTGGCATTTCCCCTTGTGACACTTATTGGCATTGTTGTTGTTCTGGTGGTAGGATGAGCTGGAGGCAATGAGGGCCTCATCTGTCTGACCTTTCTTGCCCTTGGGGGTGTTCTGTTCTGTTAAGGCTTCAACAGGCCTTGATAGTACGACTTGTACTAAGAGTAAACTGGTGGCAAGTACTTTGAAGAAGTAGAAGTCTCTAGTATTGCTAGAGACAACTCTGAGTGGCTTATGTAAGAGATGAGAGGAAGGGGAGGCACAAGGGGAGCTTTCAAGAATGTTGATATTGAGAATCAAGTTAAGCTTAGGGCTTGACTGTTGAAATACTGGGCACTTATATACAGGCAGGCTGGTGCACAGGCCACAATCACTAAGGTAGGTACTTCTGGTCAAGAGGCGTCTGTCTGTATCGTATAAAGGTCTGCGGATAAGTGCTGCGGTCTGTATGAGTCGAACAATAGAGAATGAGTGAGAGTGAATGAAGGATCAGGGAATTGCCTAGTCTATCCTTAACCAGGGAACAATGGTGGCAGGTCATTCCAAGAAGAGAAGTGTTGTTATGATGTGATGATGACCACAAGGTTTGAGGTTGATCTGAGGAGATCTGATCTCCATGTGCCCATTCTGGTCTAATGGGCATCTAGTGTAAGCAACTACCCTTTAAGGTAGTCAGTATTGATGGAGACCCAATTAAGGGCCATGTCGCTATCTGTGTTGTCTGCAGAGCTCTGTGTGACTGAGGGATTGTCTGAGGATCCTCCTGAAGAGGTTGATGGGTAGCCCTGACTCTGGGGCAAGGTGCCAGCTATGGGCGATGAGGCTGAAGAGGTGATTGACTGGCAACTGCCTTCACAACTGGTACGTTGTCATATGGGTGCTGAAGAAGGACTGGTAGGGGATAGGGAGTGCTTGCGGGACACAGGACTGCTGGGTTGGGTGAGGTATTGTAAGGTGTGCCATGCCGCTGTGTGCAGAAGGCACTCGCATACAGGGGTATTGGCTGACACTGACTTGATCCCCATGAGAACCACATTTGCCTTGTCTATCTATTTGTATTTGTCATTTCGTACTCATCAGCTGTACCACCATTGTGTGCTCATTCCACCTCCAACTGACATCGCTACACATTCGCCTTGTGAACATCACTTGCTCAATCACGCTTGCACTGTACTGCCTTCCCACTGCCCCTTTCCAAGCCTCCTTCGCCACCATCCAGTGATCCCTTCGCTCTGACACACTGCCTCAAACCTTTCAGCTCGCTCCCAAATCTTGGTTGACACAGCCCATACCCGATGCGGTCTCCCTTCCGCAAACATAGATGGATTTCGTACGCTTCTGGTCTTCTTGAATTACTATTGTTCCCTCTTTCTGGCTAGATTTCTTGTGACCAGCCTTAGGTGATCGTTATTACTCATACGGTACAGCCTTTGTAAGTCGTGGGAACCGGCCCTAGTGATTGGTGATCAGATGACTGATATCTGGTGATGTGCTTACTAATCTAGTTGGAGTCACTTATTGATCATAGTAGTACTTAGTCATAGCATGTATCTGGCTTACTACGTTGTGATTAGTCGTACTTGTATCTCTAGTATAAAAGAGGCTCACTGCTGTCCCTAAGACGGCAAGTTGAATCTCCTGTCAATTCAACTCCCTTCTTCTCTCTTACATTTCTCTATAAGTGGGCACTAGGACATTACTCTAGTGTGGGAACCACTTCTTCTATATCGACTACAACTTGGCAACAAGCAATCCACGCGACATACCGCCAAGTTAGGACAGCCTAACTAACCCAACACTGAATCAGTGTTGCCCTCACTTTTGTGGCAGTGACATTAGATTCAACTTTCTACATTCAAGATGGCTAGTAGCGCATACGACGAGCTCTTAACCAAAGAGCAGATACTCGAAACCAAACTAAACTCTCATATCACATACAAGGCACCCAACGCTACCAGGACCAGAACTTACCCCATCCAACTATTCTGCGATAATGACAACAAGGTCGTAAACAAATACGCCATCCCAGTCTGCCTGTACAACGGAATCTGGCATCAGATTACACACGACTCTAGCACAGGACTGCCTCGATTATGGCAACCACTAACTAGCATTCACCTTTTCGATATCAAAGAAACCAAATCAGAATTAGAATCCAAGGGGCAAAGCAACGGCTCAAATAGTGAACCAGCTGAAGAAGAAGAAGACTCAGATGACGAGTTAGCCAAACAAGCTGGAGGACTCAACATCAATGACCAAATCAGGGACGCAGAAATACCCAAAGAACTCACCCCATGAAGAAATACTGTCTCCCTTCCACAGCATACAAAGCTTTCACCCATTTCACCAAAACTATCAACCATGGCTACTTCCTCCATCACGATCCAACAGCCTGCAGATACTCAACCACTCACTCAAGGGGGAGGAGATGGCTCAAGCTCTAAAGGAAAAAGCTCTGGAAGTGGCACTACTGGAACAGGAAGTGCGACAACTACAACTGTTACTGGAACTGCAGCAAGCATTAATTCCAAGCTCAAGGCCAGTCTTGGCCGCTACTCCACTCCTGGTGGAGGACGATCGGGACCACCCAGTGGAGGACCCCCAAGTGGAGGACCACCTTCAGGAGGATCTGGAGGTCTGGGTGGCAATCCACCCGGAGCACCAGGACCTCCCGCACCAGTACCCCCAATCCAAGGAGGCCAACAACCCATTGCAAGAGCAGCTGATGTCAAATCTATGGGAGGATTGCTGCAAGTCTTCACAGGAGACCACCTTATCGCAGACAACTTTATCGAAGAAGTAAAAGGATATCTTCGACTCAATAAAGATGTAGCTGGCTACAATTCCCCAATCAAGAAAGTCGCTCTGACTCTTACTCTCATGAAAGGACCACAAGTCGCAGGATGGACCAGAGACATGGGAACCTGGTTGGACACCCTCGATCCTGTCCTGGATAATATCCCTGATGTATGGGATCAATTCCTCTATGAATTTTCACAACAATTCCAGGACAGCCAAAGAGAAAATAGAGCCAGAGGCAAAATAGAATGCTGCACTATGAGATTCCCAGAAATCGACGACTACATTGCCAGGTTCGAAGATTTAAGTCGCATCGCTGGCTATGATGCCAACAGTGGAGCAGTATTCCAACTCTTCACTAAAGGACTACCCGACGACATCCTTAAAGAGGTACTAACCTCCCCAACCCCAACTACATATATCGATCTCAAGGATAAAGCGATCTCAGCTACCTGATCCAAGGTGCTGATAAACAACATACTCCGTGCCCACAACCCAAACAGAGGGGTTGGAGGGTTCAATCGAGGAGTCTTTAATACATTCCCGCGACCCAATAACCTCCAAAGGCCACAAATGTTCTTCAATCAAGGAAACCAAGGAAATCAAGGAGGATTCCTACAACAACGCGGACCAGGATTCCGCCAAGGACCCCCTCAAGTGCAGTACAACTCTACTAACGCACCTCATTGGATGAACAATACTGCCGTACCAATGGACCTGGGACGCACTAGAGCTCCGAACTGGCATTCGAACAACAGAGGACGTATGCAAGGAAACGCTACTGGTTTCGGACCAGCCCCTCGAAACAACACTACTGGGCCACCTCCAGGAAACACTAACAACAACTGTTTCAAGTGTGGGCAAACAGGTCATTACACCAGAAACTGCCCACATCATTGTCATCAAGGACAAACCAAAGCGAATCTTATCGATTTCAACAAAGAGTACAACAACTATGAAGGGTTTGAAACCCCGAACCGTGTCAATGACATCAAACAACAGCTTAACACTATGTCCCTTGACGAAAAGGCAAAACTCGCGGAAGAAATGGGAGTCTCTGAGGATTTTCCCACAGCTTGATTAGGTCGGCACTAATCAAGCAAAGTAGCAATGACAATGTGTATATATCAGCTTGAAAATCTATGACTGTTCGAATTTACACACACTCAATTGCGAAAAGAGCTGAAGCAATAGCCCTAGTCGACTCTGGGGCAACAGAGAATTTCATGAATCTAAGCTATGCCAAATGGTTAAAACTCCCCATCAAGAATTTGGACAAACCTTGTCAACTGTTCAATGTAGACGGGACTGAGAACAAAGCTGGGATGCTAAAACACTACACAGATATCGAAGTCCAAACAGGAACATCTAGAAGTCAACTACATTTCTTTCTATCGGACTTGGGAGAACATAAAGCCATTCTAGGGTATTCTTGGTTTGCCACTGTACAACCCAAAATTGATTGGAAACAAGGATGGATCGACTCATCACAACTTCCTATCATTCTCAGGGCTCCAAACACAAAGAAAGCATGATTCCTACCCCAAACCATAAACACACCACGCCCTGTGCACCATGATCAATACTTCATCGGACGGGTAACAATTAACTCTGCAGTAAAAGAAGAGGATCCTGCAATACCAGCTGAATACATGCAACACCGGAAAGTGTTCAGCGAACACAAATCGCATCGCCTTCCTTAGCACACAATTTGGGATCATGCCATTGAACTCTTGCCTGGAGCCCCCACAACTCTCCCTGGAAGGCTCCTGCCGTTAACACAGTCAGAAATCAAAGAAGCAAGCAAGTTCATTCAAGAACATTTGGCAAGAAATACAATCAGACCTTCATGGAGCCCATATGCTGCCAACTTTCTTCTTTGTCAAAAAGAAAGATGGGAAGCTACGCCCAGTCCAAGACTACCGACCCCTTAACAAATGGACTAAACAGAATCGCAACGTATCTCCCCTGATCCCTTCCATCATTGACCGATTAGCAGGGTGCACGCTATTCACCAAGTTCAACGTCCGATGGGGATACAACAACATTCAGATTAAACCTGGCGACGAATGGAAAGCTGCCTTCCTTACACCAGAAGGACTGTTCAAACCCACCGTTATGTTCTTTGGCCTTACCAACTCCCCTGCAACATTCCAGATGATGATGAACACAATATTCCGCCCGGACATAGCAAAAGGGGACACATCTGTGTTCATGGATGATATCACCATCCATACAAAGAAATACCTGAACGAAACCCACAAACAACACTTAGCTCAACACCAAAAACATGTCCACAAAATACTGGACAAACTGGAAGCCAACGACCTCTACCTAAAACCCAAAAAATGTGCCTTTGAACAGGAAGAAATTGAATACCTTGGAGTAATTGTAGGGAAAGGACAACTCCGCATGGACCCAAAGAAACTCATGGGAGTCGCAGATTACCCAGTCCCCCTTAACCCTACAGACGTCCGTGCATTCCTTGGACTATGCGGTTACTACCGCTACTTTATCCCACAATTCTCCAAAATTGCTCGACCTCTACTCGACCTCACAAAAAAGTCTGAAAACTGGCACTGGGACGAACCACAATTCAAAGCCTTCGAAACTCTTAAATCCCAGCTGTGCGCAGCACCGGTTCTTAAACCACCCAACTTTGAGAAAAAGTTCTTCCTCCAAACCGACGCTTCAGCATACGGCATGGGAGCCGTACTCTCACAGGAGGGAGACATCCCCACAACCTCCGCTCTCTCAAAATACCAAAAACCCGTACTCCATCCCATCGCCTACTACTCAGCCACATTCATTCCAGCCAAACGAAATTATAACATCTATGAGAGGGAGCTACTGGCCATGATAAAAGCACTCTCGCATTGGCAACCATACCTAGGATGGACCAAAGAACCATTTACCATTATGACAGATCACACAAATCTCCAGTATTGGAAGTCTCCTAAAAACCTCAACTAAAGAACTGCACACTGGCATGTGGACCTACAAGAGTACGACTTTGACATCCTCTATATTCTGGGAAAGACCAATATTCCACCTGATGCCCTTTCGCGATTACCTGGAGTAGACCAAGGAAAAGAGGACAATCAACAAGTCACAGTCTTACCAGAACAGAAGTTCAAAATAGCCACAACAACTTTAGAACCAAAAATCAATGTACCTCCTATCGACATAGTCAAACAAGGAATCATGAATCTCATGCACAACCACCCATCTGCCAGTCATCCAGGTTGAGACGAAACACTTCGCAAAACTCAAGAATGATACCAGTGGCCAGGAATGAAAGAATGGATCGCAAACTACATGAAAGGATGCGCAATCTGCCAACAAAACAAGATTATCACTCATCGTACCAAAGTACCTCCCTATCATATCCCTACAGAAACCAACGCTTGACCATTCCAGCGGGTAGCTATGGATTTAATCACGGGATTACCCCCTGTAAAGGGAAAAGACGCCATCCTCACCATTGTGGACCAAGGATGTTCACGTGCCGCCATATTCCTAGCTTGTGACACCACAATCATGGGACCAGGCATCGCCCAGCTATACATGGATCACGTGTTTCAATGGTTCGGATTACCCACTAAAGTCATTAGCGATCGAGACCCTCGATTTACCTCACACTTTGGGAGGGCCCTAACAAAGAGACTAGACATCCAACAAAACTTATCAACAGCCTTTCACCCCCAAACAGACGGACTATCGGAGCGAAAGAACCAATGGGTAGAACAATATCTCCATCTAGTAACGTCGGCAGCCCCAAAAGACTGGACCCAATGGCTAGCCTTGGCTATGGCAGTGCACAACAACCGGACTATCGCCCAATCAAATAATTCTGGGGTACGATCTCAAACTGAACCCAGCAATTACTACCCCATCTGTCAATGAAACAATGGAAGAAAGAATCCGTCTGATGGAAGAAAGATGGGCCCAGGCAATTGCGGCCCTGAACCAAATCGCTGAGAAATCAGGAACCCCATCAGCACAGTATAGCACCAGAGAACAAGTTTGGTTAGAAGGGAAAAATCTCCGTCTCCCCTATCAAGCAACCAAGCTAGCGCCTAAAAGATACAGACCCTTCAAGATCATCAAAGAGATCTCCCCTGTGGCGTATCAACTTGCTCTACCCCTGACATGGAAAATTCATAACACGTTCCATGCTTCTCTCTTATCACCCTATTGCGAAACAACCGCATACGGCCCAAACTTCTCCCGGCCACCACCTGACCTGGTTAATGACAAGGAACAATACAAGGTGGAACAAATCCACAATCATTGATACTTCGGGCGCAATAGGACCCTGCAATATCTGATTCACTGGAAGGGATATCCTGATAGCGATGACACATGGGAACTTGCAGCTGACACACATGCGCCGGATTTAGTTAAAGCTTATCACAAAGGAACTCCGCTAGAGGGGATAAAAGCTGGTCGTCTATCACCACAAAATCCCATCTCTCTTCATCCTGGCTATCGACCAAGAACCTCTCGGCTGGGAAGAAAACTCCTGGATACCACCTCCAATTCCACCTTGACAAACCTTCCTAGCCTCCCTACTTTGTTCACCCCCATTCACCACCCACAAATTCATTGAGTTCCGCCCTGGACAATGCATCCACCCCACTCACGTCCACGTTCTCGAACATTCATACTTTTGCTGTGAACCCCTTTGCACCTATCACCGTTGACAGCAAACACTACTTGCTTATTCACATCGGAGTCAACCCTACCCCCACCATGTCAGATTACTCCGCCAATGCCTCTGCCGAATCCCCCAGAAGTCGTCCCAACTCACCCCCGTCCTGTTACTCCCCTCATGGAGTGGAAAACATATTCGCCGCCAATGCTAACATCAACCCCGTTACCCTCCAAGAGATTGCGACCAGTCTGGTCCAGACCGTCAAGAACCATGAAGAGATCCACCGGTTCACCATCCTTGCCTTTGAGGACAAGATCAAGAGACTCAAATCCACTATTGAAGGGTATGCTGAAACCTACGAACGAGCTCCGGATGGGTATGTCCGCAATACCATATACCCCAACCTCAAGATCCCCTTGGGCAAAGGAGCGTATGCTGAAGCCTACTGGGTCACCCCCGCTCATGACGGATACGTTCAAGCATATGGACAAGAGCAAGGGCCCTTGGACACACTGTACTCTCTCCCCATCTATGCCTGGGCTGTCTACTTGTCCGAACCCATTGACCCCATCCCCGCTTGGTTCCACCAGCTCCTTGTTGGTACCCCCACTGTTTATGCTAACTTCACCAAAGCAGCCCACCAACTCGATGACTGGGGTGTCACTGCGGATATCGTGCGCTACTGCAAACTGGACGATGACCTGTCCTGTATCAATGCAGAGCTCAAACGGCTCGAAGCTGAAGCCAGGGCGATTAGGATTGTGAAAACCATCTGTGAAGGTCGACTGGAGTTGGCTCGTGCCCCCAAACAGCTGGCGCACATGGAGTGCTTGGCGACACCATTCGTTTGGCAAAGGAACAAGCAACTTGCTACTAGGGGGGATGGAAGAAGTCCGCGCGTGGTCGCACTAGCTAGAGTGGGAGGTAATGTGACTGGCCTTAGGTGATTGTTATTACTCATACAGTACAGCCTTTGTAAGTCGTGGGAACCGGCCCTAGTGATTGGTGATCAGATGACTGATGTCTGGTGATATGCTTACTGATCTAGTTGGAGTCACTTATTGATCATAGTAGTACTTAGTCATAGCATGTATCTGGCTTACTATGTCATGATTAGTCGTACTTGTATCTCTAGTATAAAAGAGGCTCACTGCTGTCCCTAAGACGGCAAGTTGAATCTCCTGTCAATTCAACTCCCTTCTTCTCTCTTACATTTCTCTATAAGTGGGTACTAGGACGTTACTCTAGTGTGGGAACCACTTCTTCTATATCGACTACAACTTGGCAACAAGCAATCCATGCAACATACCACCAAGTTAGGACAGCCTAACTAACCCAACACTGAATCAGTGTTGCCCTCACTTTGTGGCAGTGACATTTCTCTTCTTCTTTTGGCATCCACAATTCCTCATCTCTCAGCTTCCCCCTGTCCTGTCCTCCTTCATATTTTATGTTTCCTTTCATCCACTTCCCCTCACCTGTTCTCCCTCCTTACTCTGTGCTCTGGCTTGCACATTTACTTTACACTTTGATTCGATGATCTTGGATGGCCACTTGTAGACTACTGATCTCTGGATTGTATAAATACCCTGTCTTGATCTGACTGGAATATTATCTTGTCCCTTGCGATTCTCCTCCTCCTTTCCTTGCATGCAGCATGCCATCGCCCTTTAAGCTCTCTCCTCTTTGACCCTTCGACATTGACTCTGAAGCCGCTATGCCGATCAACTCAAGCTTTTGAAGAACTCAAACTTCTCAACTTCTTGCCTCCTTGCCTCAATTCGCCTTGGACCACTTATCGCCATCAAATTACTTCACATATATCGCATGGCTCTTCCTTTCTCAGATTAGCTACTGACACCTTTCTCTATCGGTCCTCTAGACCTGGATCTGCCCCTTGAAACTCTCTTGTGGGATTTACTACCTTGCTTCAGTATGCTTCCCAGGGTTCAATAGGGGACTCTTCTGGGGACAAGGTATATGTCTGGCCTCCAGGGACATCAGGTTCGTAGCAAGTGACTGGTTCTGGCTCTAAGGGCGGCGCATCCTCCATGGGACTGTCTGGATCTTCCAGTGGGTTCTCCACTGGGGGTGGCTCTTGGTATGTCTCCATTGAGAAGTACTCCCAATGGTGGATGTTCCAGGGGATGGGGACAAGGGGCTCAACTGGTGGCTGATCAAGGGGTGATGGTGGTTTAGATGGTTCACTGGACAGTAGTGGTGGTAGGTCTGGTAGGGGCGATGGGTTCAATGGTAATGGATGCTTGGCCATAGGTGGAGGTTTGGATAGGGTGATGAGGAGGGGGTCCAATGATTGAGAGAAAAAATGGGGGTGGATTGTAACATGTTCCTTGAGTGTGCGTTGCATTTTCATGCAGTCAGCTTCCTCACAAATTGAGTCAATGACATCTGACATGTTGATCGGCTTGCCAGTGTATTTGGTAGCAAGGCGGAGGGTGGATAGGGTTTGTGCTACATAGATGGCAAGAGAGTTGGGGATAGGGAACAGCAGGGGTAGTCCCGCGGCTACCTAGCGCCTGCCCCGTACCCGCACCCGGGCGGGTTTTTTCCCGTCTGGGCGGGTAAAATCCCGTCAAAATGAGCCCTAGAACGTCCCAATCGGACAAGATTTGAGCAAGATATGGTTAAAACAGTATATAACACTTGTTTTAAGCATAACTCATTCAATTCTGGTCTGATTTGGATGTTCTAGGGCTTGTTTTAAAGCTGACGGGTAGCAGAATCCTGACCCATACCCGGTCCCGCGTGTACCCGTCCCCGCGTCCCGCGAGGGTTACCCCAACCCTTGCTATTGCCTAGTTGGGGATGCCTTGGAGGATTGTGCTCTTGTACTTGGGTTCTGTGATGGTCATGCCTGCCGCTTTGAGCTCATGACACCTCTTCCTGAGAGTGGTGAGGAACTCTCAGACGTTGCCACCTTTCAGACAACACATGTTCAGGAAGGCCTGATGCAGGTCAGTCTAGTGTTGCTGGCAGCTAAGCCGGACCTTTTCGAAAATTGGCAATAACAAATTAAATAAAATAGCTAACATTATGAAAATAAAGATGTGAATGGATTAGGTCAAGAGCCGGGGGGTCACTTAAGACGACTTAGAGATCTGACGGGCCGTTCAGGCACAATCTGACCGGCTTGTTTTCGGCTCAAATCGAGCTGAAAACCAAGCCGGTCAAATTGTGCCTGAACGGC
>Ga0307510_10000444_pt1 | contig 40146 bp, 39 predicted proteins | sample 12_EM_MG_FD_207224 | JGI IMG/M metagenome (GOLD analysis project Ga0307510, IMG submission 207224) | Populus trichocarpa ectomycorrhiza microbial communities from riparian zone in the Pacific Northwest, United States - 12_EM | ecosystem: Host-associated > Plants > Roots > Unclassified | place...
TCTTCTTCAAGGTATCTGCATAAATATTCACTACATTTTAAAGTTCCAAATTTTGCTAACGCATAGCAATGGCCGGTTATCTCCGACTTACCTTGAAGTAATAAGGTACAAATATCATCAGTAAACTCTATTTTATTTTTTATAAAAATTAGCCATGCACCAACGAAACCAAATCGCCAATCACCATCCCAAAGCAGTTCTTTTAAAATGTCGTCGGTAGTGTCTGTCGCAATCTCAGCAATCTTTTGTTTGAAGTTTAATTGTTTTTCAACTGACTGAAACGCTATCCCGGTTAGTAAAGGCTCGATAATAGGTTCTACATATTTTTTATTAGTATCTTCTGTTTTCATTTTTAATTCATATTGATCGCTAACATTATTTCAGAAAATAATTAATTTTTATTAACTCTTTCACAAAAAGGCTGTAATCCTTATATTCCGTAATTTCCACCAAAGAATTCACGGATGAAATTACTTTTTAAAGCAATTTTCATATTCCCCTTTCTCATCATTTGTTCATTATCACAGGGACAATCAGCAGATACCAGTCATTTGCGAATTAGTCTGATCACCTGCGGGCCTCCGGGGCATTATGCAGTATGCCCTTTCTGCCGATAATTATACTATCTTTTTACAGGAATACAAAGAAGACCATCGAAGTGTAATAGAGCAAGAACTCATGTTGAATGGCGAACAAAAAGAGCGCCTTTTTACGCTGCTTAAAATAAATGCTTTAGAAGAGAACAGATATTATAATTATCGGTTTTATGAAGACAATTGTACTACACGCGCAAAAGGGATCATCAATAAAACAGCAAAGCACAAAAGGTTTTAAGAATTTCGGACACCATGTTCTTTTTTTCGCTCGGATTACTGGGGGTATTGATGGTATTTGTTTGGGTTGGCAGGGTAGATTCTTAGGCTGGCCTTGGCTTCCTCAGCAACTGAACATCGCGTTTGTCCCTTTACTGATCATTATTATTCTATCCTTTTCCCGCTCATCTCACTATTCCGGATCTTAGTCAACTCAATACCTGCTGGCCGCCCCGAGACCCGCAAAAAAGACCACCAACCCTAATGCCGCAAAGCAAAGCCCTATAATAAGGCAAATACCAAGGATCTTAAAATACGTGCGCAGATTGCTGAATCCCTGATTGGTACCGACACTATCCATCGAGTCGATGCCCTTGATCGAAGACACCGCAAAACGATACAAAAAATAATTAATAAAGGTCCCAGCCGCGACCGCTATGAGGGTGCCGAGGATACTGGTAGTGGAGATCGTCCTGGTAATACTCGCTCCTTCCGTCTCTAACGTAACCTCCGGCCGGCCAATAAAAGCAACAACCAAAGTAATTCCATAGCCGACAAAGGCGCATATAGTAGAGATCTTCGCCCATACCGCCGCCTGTCTGAGGTGTGTCCGCGTGGCGCTGTCGAACGCGATATTGAAAAAATTTTCAAGATCCTGTGGAACCGGGGGTATTTGTTGTTCTTCCATGTGGTTTAAGGATGAATTCGGTTTATTAGAAATAGGTTAATTAACGAAGAAAGATTACCCAGCAGTCCGAGGATGGCAAATATGCCGCTGGTGATAAAATAGATCTTAAGGCATTTCATACCCTCGGTGAACGCAGCCTGATCCTGTCGGTCAATCCCTCTACGCGTCAATACGGAAAAACGGTACAACATAAAGACCGAAAAGCCAAGGATCGCAAAGACAAATAGTAATACTACAACGATGATGGCAGTCCCCAGATCTGCAAGTCCAGCGATGCTGGGCGCTAACGTAGGCAATAGCGCTGCCAATGCCGTACCAGCCAGCGCAAAAACGAGTACCATTAGTGATATACCGACAAAGCCTATGATAGAAAGGAAACGGGACCAGCGGACAGTCTCATGAAGGATATGGCCGCCGTCATAGTCAAGGTTCATTTGGAGCAGAGATTGCTCTTGAGGATTTTCCATTATTCAGGGATTTATCTCACAATAAAGTAAAAAAAGTTGAAAAATGGAAATTTTGCTACCCAACTACTCGCTGCGTAAGCTTTCCACCGGATTCACAACAGCAGCTTTGAAAGTCCGGACGCAGAGGATGATCATGGCGATGAGTAGCAGCGAGCCGCCACCAACAGCAAAGACCCACCAGCTCATTGAAGTGCGGTAGGCAAAGTTCTCGAGCCATTTTCGGCTACCCCACCAGGCGATAGGAATGGCAATCAGGATCGCAATCCCGATGAGCTTTAGGAAGTCGCGGGAGAGCAGCAGGATGAGCTGCGTGACGGTGGCGCCGATGACTTTGCGGATGCCGATCTCTTTTGTACGTTGATTGGTGATATAGATGACGAGACCAAGGAGACCGAGGCAGCTGATAAAGATGGTGAGGCCGGTTGCCCAGAGGAGAAGGCGGGAGATATTCTTTTCCGCGGTATAGAATTTGGCGATGGTGTCATCGACGAACTGGTAGTCGTAGTCATCGTTGGGATAGACAGAACGGAAGGCTTTTTCGATGGCGGCGGTGGTAGCGGGCCAGCTGGAGCCGTCGGAGTTGCGGGGTTGCAGAGCGATATTAAAGACATTGGCCTTTGAAGTACCATTTGCGATAAGGAGTGGTTTGATGGCTTCACGGAGAGATCGCGGATGGAAGTCGGCCACAACCCCGACGATGATGCGGTCGCCGTCGTTCCATTTAAGCTGTTTACCGATGATCTTTTGCGGATCCTGGTAGCCCAGAACATGAAGATAAGTTTCGTTTATGACCACGGCGTTGGTGGTATCGCTTTGGGACGGACTTGCACCTGCGAGCAGGTGGAGGCCATACATGCGGATATAGTTGCTGTCCGCGAGTTTTACCTGTACATCTTCGCGGATCTCTTTTTTGCCATCGTTAAAGGTCATGGTGCTTGACCACATGCCGTTACTGGAAGGCGGGTTGCTGGAGATGCTGATCATCGCGATCCCGGGAATGGCCTTAAGTTTATTGAGCAGGACGAGCTTCTTTTTTGCCGACTCCCTGTCGTTGGTCCGGAAATAGACGATAGCGTCCTTTTTGAAACCGAGGTCTTTGTCGAGAACAAAGCTGATCTGTTTTGCAACCAGCAGGGTGGCGATGATAAAGACCTGGGCGATGACGAACTGGGAGATGGTGAGGGACTTGCGGAGCCACGCGGAGCGACTCTTGCCGGTATTGGAATAGGCCTGATTCTTCAGTACCAGGATGGGTTTAAAGCCGGAGAGAACAAGGGCGGGATAGATGCCGGAAAGAAGGGTAACCGCGAGAACGAGGATGCCGAGGAAGGCGATGACCCCGGGTTGGCCGAGCAGGTTGAAATGAAAATCATCGGGGATGAAGTCGGCAAAGATCTTTATGAGGATGGGGGTGAGAATGATGGACAGGATCGTGGCCAAGAGGGTTAGCACAAAGGTCTCGGCGAGAAACTGAAAGGTGAGCTGACGCCGGTGGCCACCCATGGTCTTGCGGATGCCGATCTCTTTTGCACGTTGGGAGGCCTGGGCGGTAGTCAGGTTGATGAAGTTGATACAGGCCAGCAACAGCAGGAAGGCGGCTACTGCCAGCAGGCCATAGAGAGTAGGTTTATGGGCCTGGCGACTCTGATCGAATACACCATAGTCGAGATTGAAATGGATATCGCTGAGTGACTGGAGACGGACGATAGCAGAAAAGTGATCGCGGGGGTCGGGTTTGGAGTTGTCGGCCAGTATTTTCGTTAGCTGTGTATTGACGGTAGCGGATTTTGTGCCGGGTGCGAGGCGAACGAAGAGTTGGTCGGCGGAATTGACATAACCCCATTGACCAAAGCCCTCGGGTTTCAGACGGCTGGTATACAACGTTGGACGGGAGAGGAAGGTCCCGAAATTAAAGTCAGTGTTGCCGGCGAGATCTTTTACGATGCCGGATATGGTCGCGTGGATAGTATCGTCAAAGATGATCGGTTTGCCGATGAGGTCAGTGTATCGGGTGCCGGCGTAATAAAGCCGTGCGTTCTTTTCCGTGAGGACCACTTGATAGGGCTGTTGCAAGGAGGCTGTGGGTGAACCGGCGAGCCAGGTATAATCGATGATGTTGAAATAGTTTTCGTCGACAGCAGCGAGGTCTTTTTGTTTACGGAGGATAAGGGGGTGGTTAGCGTCAGGATAAGGGATCGTGATTCTTGTTTCATCAAGGGTACGCATCGGAGCCACTATTTCAAGGCCCGGAACTTCTTTTTTGGCGGCGGCCCCCATCGGTTCGGAAAGGCAATTGTTGTGGCCGGTTTCACCCTGGTTTTTAAAGTCGGCAACGACACGGTAGATGCGGGAACTGTCCTTTTCGAACTTGTCGAAGCTGAAGTCATATTGGACAAGAAGAAAGATGACGAGGGAGGCACTGATACCGATAGAGAGGCCGATGATGTTTATGAGGGAGAAAGTCTTGTTGCGCCAGAAGCTGCGGATAGCAACAAGAAAATAATTTTTAAGCATTGATGTAGTAATGATTATCCGTCTGGGCACCAAAATAATGCCATGATATTGACTGCTGAATTTCAACTATTTGTAGCGATTCCGACTTACTGGTGTACGATTTCGTTACAGCCGGTGTACAGATATGGACAAAGGTTTATCCGCAACCTTTCATCAATCAGATATTACTTATTTCCCCAGTTCCGAATCCATTTCGGCAATATTGGTCAGGTTGCCGCTGGCGCTGTCCATATACGACTTGTTAACTTTATTCTCCTGGATCTGTTTCCAGATGATATCATAGTAATCCAGGGTGTGCTGGAATGTGGCGCGGTCTGCGTCCAGTTTGTCGGCAATTATTTTCAAATCCTGCCGGATGCCAACCAGGAAATCCTTTTCCAGCCGCTTCTCATGTAAGTGATCATTCAGGTTATGAAACCACAGCGTAATACTGACGGCGCCGCATCGCTCGTATGCTTTATGATTTTTTCTTCTGCCATGAGGGTGGCTTTAAAATTTTGGTCAATTTAAGAAGTTTGCTTTATTATTGCCATCAAATTTCGAAAAATGTACCGGATAATTTTAGTACTTACCTTATTCCTTATTCATCCGTTCCTTAGTCCCGCCCAAACCAAAGAGCCCGACATGACTGCCTTTGGATATAAACTGGGGGAAAAACTACCCCTGTCAGAATGCAAATGCAAGGTTGTGGAGACGTCAGAAGGAATTGGCCTTAGCACCAAACACTATAAAAGCTATGCATATGTAGATCTCTTTCCCGTCAAGGGCAGCGGAGATTGCTTCAAACGTTCATTCGCAGACCTGGAAAAATATAAGGTAAGAAAAAGAGATCAGCTGGATTCACTACGTCCAATCACAAATGGAATTGTCGACGTTCAATTCGACCTGAACAATGCACCGAAGATCTGTGTTACAGGCAAATTTAGTGCAACGCTTGTCGATTCGAAATTAACAGCTGTTGCCTTTACGATCGCAGCCAACGCAGCTGACGCGGTATTGGAAACACTGAAAAAAAAATATGGACCTAACCCAGCGGTAAAAAACTACCAGATGCAGAACGGTTACGGAGCGACGCAGAACTATTATATCGCTGTATGGTCCTTTCCCCATCTAACGGTAATAATGCAAAGCTCCAATCATGGATCGTTTAATGACCCTTTTGGCACCGTAGCCATCGAAATACCTAAAAAGGAAGATGCGCCAAAGGATAATAGACCATTGTAGCGGTCTTACGATCGGAACGCCAACGGCGCCATCGAAGTCTTTCTCTTGAAATAATTGGAAAAATGCGCCAGGTCATCAAAGCCTAAACTATAAGCAATTTCCGCCACGCTCCACTCCGTTTGCTTAAGCAGGATCTTGGCTTCCTGCAAAACCCTGTTTTTAATGAGCTCCGTCGTGGTGCTGCCCGTCATTTCTTTGAGCACTTTATTGAGGTGATTGACATGCACCGCCAGGCGGTTCGCATAGTCTTTGGGGGTACGGAGACCCAGCGTTTGTTTCGGAGATTCAACGGGGAACTGTCTTTCCAGCAGTTCCATAAAGAGGGAGGAAATCCGCTCTGAAGCGTTCTGATTCAGGCTGAGCGCAGACATCGGCTGCAGCTTTTGACCGTAATGGATCAGTTCCAGGACCAGGGTACGCAGGAGGTCAAATTTGAACTTGTAGTCACCAGCCAGTTCTTTGTGCATTTTCCGAAAGATATACTCTACCTCTTTTGCTTCTTCCTCAGAAAGCTGGAACACCGGAACCTGCCCGGGTTGAAAGAGGGACAGTCTATCCAGCGATATCGCCGCCTTTTCCGGCAAAAAGAACTCCGGTGTAAAAATGCAAAACATACCGGTTTGATTGCCATCCTCAGGCAGCCAGTGATAGGGTATCTTTGGCGTCGCAAACAACAGGGCATTTTCCTGGATGTCGATCACCTTATCCGCATACTCAGCCCTGCTTTTCCCCCGTAACCAGCCGATCTTGTAATAATCCCTCCGGCTATAGGGCATGATACGACTACCAGTCTTTTTGTCAAAGAGTTTTTCGGTTTCGAACACGTTGAAATGACCGACCTCGCGCCTGATACCTTCAGGCAGCGAGGCGCCATTCCTTTTATAAAAATCATCCAGCGTGGTATGATTGATCATGCTGTTTTCCAAAGTCTAAAGATACTATTTATTTATACGAACATACCCCCGGACGCTTCGATACGCTGGCCGTTGACCCAACGTGCATCCTCGGTACAAAGAAATGCCACCACACCCCCGATATCCTCGGCTACGCCCGGCCTCCCCAAAGCAGTGACACTGCTGACCATTTTCTGCAGATCTTCGCTGTTACGCAGATGGCCGTCGCCAAAATCTGTCATGATAGCACCTGGAGCAACTACATTAGCGCGAATGCCTCTTGAACCTAGTTCTTTAGCCAGGTAGCGGGTAAAAGTCTCCACTGCACTCTTCAAAGAGCCATAGGCCGATGAGCCGGGAACAGAAACACGCGTTAGTCCGGAGGAGACATTGACAATACCGCCACCGTCGTTGATCAGCGGGATCAGCTTTTGAGTTAGAAAGTAGACGCCCTTAAAGTGTACATTCAGCAGGTCGTCAAAGAACGCCTCAGTGACCTCACTGATGAGACTGTAGCCACCCTGGCCTGCATTATTGACGAGGAAATCCAGCCGCTCACGCTTGAACTTATCACGAAGCAGGCCTTGAAGCTGCGTAATAAAAGAATCAAAACTTTTGATGGAGCCTGTATTGAGCTCAAGGGCAGCAGCCTGTCCGCCACCTTGTTCAATCTGCGCAACAACCTTTTTTGCCTCAGCTTCCTGTGACCGATAGGTGACGATCACATCTATTCCTTTTTCGGTCAGTCTTAGCGCCATGTCTCTGCCAAGCCCCCGGCTTCCGCCCGTAACCAGGGCGATCTTCTTGTTGTCATTTTTCATTTTTGTCGATTTTTTCTTTCACAAAGTTCGCATCAAAACAAGGCTTGCTGTTTGTAGCGATCAATCGACTATTTGAAAAATTCAATCAATTTTCAATTTCCCTGCCAGGTCAGGGCGCTTACCTGATGATCGTAAAGAGCCGCTTCCCCTTTTGGACGATATAGGTGACAAGCTCAGCCGCATTGCCATCGCCGACGTTCTTCGCCGAATGGATCACTCCGGCCGGGACAAACAGGACATCCCCGGCATTGAGCCTCATCGGAGGATCGCTCCCGACCTGATACTCCAGCCAGCCTTTGAGGACATAGACGACCTCTTCGCCCGGATGAGAGAGCCGGGGGATCATCGCTCCCCGATCGAAATCAATACGCATCTGGATGGCCTCCCGTCCGGGGATGCTGAGATCGTGTCGCTGGAGCTCGATGCGCTTGACCCCCGGCTGCTGCGCCAGGGCAAAGCCGGGAATGATCAATACACCTAGCATAACAATCGTAAGGGTAATGGCTATAACAAGACCTTTTTTCACTGTTTTGGTAAATGGCATGATCTGCGCAAATCCATTATCATGCCACCATTAATCAATTGACTATTAGAATATTATAAAACAACCTAAAGCCAAAAACCACTGTATTTCGAAACTCTCAGAGATCGGTGATGAGATGTCGCGATTAAAATATTTGCGTAACTTAAAAGTTACTTATATATTTGAGTAGCTTTTAAGTTACCTATTAAAAAACAAATAAAACGAATACAATGATTACTCCGGATTTTAACACCATGTTCACCGTAGATCAAACACCGAATGAAGTTTTCAATGCTGTCACCAACGTCCGCGGCTGGTGGTCAGAAAACATTGAAGGTGGCACAGCCCGGCTCAACGATGAGTTTTCATATGCGGTCAAAGACCTGCACACATGCAAAATGAGATTGATAGAAGTTATACCAGGCAAAAAAGTCGTCTGGCTGGTTCTGGAAAACTATTTCCATTTTACAAAGGACAAAACTGAGTGGACTGGCACAAAGATCGAGTTCGAAATTGTTAAAAAGGACAACAAGACTCAGCTTCGCTTCACGCACCACGGCCTCACTCCGGAATATGAATGTTATGATATTTGCTTTGATGCCTGGACCGGTTATATCAACAACAGCCTGCGCAGCCTGATCACCACAGGTAAAGGCCAGCCGAACCCCAGGGAAAATGTTACCGTGTAAATTCCTGGACCATATAACAAACAAAATCTGGACTTTTCAACAAAACCACCGATCCCGTTTATACTGACCTTTGTTCTATAAAAATAAACGTGATGGCATTAAACAAAAAAGTCCTGGTCACCGGTGGTACGGGATTCGTAGGAGCCCATTGTATCTTACAGCTCCTTGAAAAAGGTTACAGCGTAACAACTACGCTGCGTTCCCTGAAAAGAAAAGAGGATGTACTGGACATGCTCCGAAAAGGAGGCTTACGCTCCTTTGAAAACCTGTCTTTTATAGAAGCAGACCTTACAAAAGACACTAACTGGGATGAAGCGGTGAGCAACTGCGATTACGTACTCCATGTGGCCTCGCCTATCGGCCTGTCCATCCCGAAGGATGAGAATGAAATGATAAAACCCGCCGTGGATGGCACGCTTCGGGTGTTGAGGGCAGCAAAAAAGGCGGGGGTTAAACGGGTGGTAATGACCTCGAATTTTGGAGCAGTAGGCTATAGCCATAAAGACACCACAAAGATCATCACCGAAGAAAGCTGGACGGATCCCAATGAAAAAGGTCTTTCCGCTTATAATAAATCAAAAGTGTTGGCAGAAAAGGCAGCCTGGGATTTTATGCAAAAAGAAGGTGGCGATCTGGAGCTTTCAGTCATCAACCCCATGGGTATATTCGGACCATCACTAGGACCTGAGCTCTCAAGTGGTTTTGAATTGCTAAAGAAAATACTGGATGGTTCGATGAAAGCCGTTCCCAATATTACCCTGGGCATCGTAGACGTGCGGGATGTAGCAGACCTGCACATTCGTGCCATGACAAACCCGGCCGCGGCAGGTCAACGTTTCCTGGCGCTGGCGGGTGGGATTATGACATTACCCGGGATCGCCCGTTTATTGAAGGACAAATTAGGGGATGCTGCCAAAAATGTCTCCACCAAAAAACTACCCGATTGGGTCGTTCGGATCACGGCAATATTCAACCCACTGGCGAAAAATCTTGTACCATTATTAGGCCGCTATAGGAATGCCAGTAATCAAAAAGCAAAAACAATCCTGGGCTGGAGCCCCGGAAGCAATGAAGAAGCGATCCTGGCTTCGGCAAAAAGTTTAATACAAAATAATTACATTTGAGTATGCTCGAATACGCAAATAGAATTACGTCCTGTTATATTGGACCGAAAATTTCCCCCGAGGAATTTGTGGCCGAGCATTTCTTTTTATATCTCATCAAAGGGACCATGCATGGTTATGATGGGAACAAACACTATACTTTACTACCCGGTGAATATTGTATCGTACGAAAAAACCATTTAGCCCGGTATAACAAAGAGAAAGAAAACAACGAATTTGAAAAAGTAGTGGTAATCCTTGATGAAGCTTTTTTAAAGAAGTTCCTCCAACGGCATCCGATAGAACCCGAAAGCTATCACTCAAAGGGGGCGTTTTTTCTTCTAAAAAAGAGCGGGCTGGTCCCGCATTTTATCCACTCCCTGGCACCTTATTACAATAATTCAAAAAAGATAGACCCGGCTTTTGCCGATGTAAAACGCGAAGAGCTGTTGCTGATCTTGTTACAGACCAATCCCGCACTGAAAGATATATTATTCGACTTCGGCATCCCTGAAAAAATAGACCTGGAAGCATTCATGAACAATAATTACAAGTTCAATGTAAGCATAGAAAGATTCGCCTTGCTGACAGGCAGGAGCCTCTCGGCATTCAAACGTGATTTCGAAAAAATATTTAATGATACGCCCAGTCACTGGCTCGTGCAAAGACGTCTGCAGGAAAGCTATTTCCTCATAGACAAGAAGAACAAAAAACCTTCTGAGATCTATCTTGACCTGGGCTTCGAGGACCTCTCACACTTTTCATTTGCCTTTAAAAAACTTTTCGGACTTTCACCCTCGCAGCTCGCTCGCAGATCTTTATAAAAGCCTGTTTTGAGCATACCATCTCTCCAGGAATTGTATCTTTTTATAACAGATCCGCAGAGGCACCAACCCTATAACCCCAAACGAACAATCGATGAGTCGCCACCAGATCGGTATCCCGCGAACCGCGCCCGCCACCAGTGCCAGCGGAAAAACCATTATACAGGCTATGATCCCAAATTCAATGATCCATTTATTTCTCACCGGGTTACGCAACACACCGATGAACACCACTGCGATCACCAGGTGTGCAAAAGCCAGCCAATCATATCCATAGGCCAGAAAAGGATAACGGCTATTGATATCCCTGAGCGCCTCATACACTTTCCGCACCCATTCGTACATACTACCCTTTATAAAGCCCGGCCACAGACTAAGCAGCCAGGACAGCTCCGTCTGGAGCGCAAATGCCGTCAGACCGCTAAATACAAGGGCTATGATAAAGAAGGTGATCCAGCGGCGGACAAGCTTTCTCTGTTTCAGATAATCCCGCCGCAGGATCCTGTCGGCTGTTGTCGGAGTAGTCATTTTTAAAAAGTACTTTGAATTACAAAGTAAATAATTAAAATCCACCTTTCCAAGCAAATCCGGAAAAATTGATCCCATCTGACCTCCCCTACCGATCTTTGCACTGTTCCTTCAAACGAATAAACCCTTCAGCTAAACGCATAAATATGAAGTCGCTTGTTTTAAAAGAGTTCAACGCACCGTTTGAAATGACAGAAGTAGATCTGCCCAAAGTCGGAAAAGGTGAAGTGCTGGTAAAGGTCAGAGCCAGCGGTATTAATCCCCTGGATCTCAAAATAAAAGCCGGCCAGGCAGGGCACGCAAAAGTACAGCTGCCGGCCATTTTAGGCATTGACATGGCTGGTGTAGTGGAAGCCGTGGGAGAAGGAGTAAAAAGGTTCGCGGCCGGTGATGAGGTCTATGGCATGACCGGTGGCATCGCAGGCATCCAGGGTTCCCTGGCAGAATATGCTGCGGTAGATGCCGATCTCCTGGCGATAAAACCCCGGAACTTAACGATGCGGGAAGCCGCAGCCATTCCATTGATCTTCATTACCGCCTGGGAAGCCCTCGTAGACAAGGCACAGACGGGTCCGGGTAAAACAGTGTTGATCCATGGCGGAGCAGGCGGTGTAGGTCATATTGCCGTGCAGCTCGCAAAAGCCCGGGGAGCCCAGGTTTTTTCAACAGTGAAACCCGTCCACAATTCCCTCATGCAGAAATTCGGAGTTACCCCCATCGACTACACTCATCTTTCTGTAGAAGAATACATGCAGCAATACACCGCCGGAGAAGGATTTGATATCATTTTAGACACGGTGGGAGCAACGATACTCGACGATTCATTTAAAGCAGTCCGACGATACCAGGGACATGTGGTAAGTATATTAGGTTGGGGAACGCATAACCTGGCGCCACTTTCATTTCGTGGCGGAACATATTCGGGCGTGTTTACTTTATATCCCCTTATCTCAGGAGAGGGCCGCGCACATCATGGAGAGATCTTAAGTGAAGCTACGGCTCTTATTGAAGCAGGTAAGCTGACCCCTCTGCTGCATCCTGTTGACTATACGCTGGAGACGATAGCGAAAGCCTACGCGGTTATAGAGGATCATACAGCAAAAGGCAAGGTCGTGATCAGCATCGGGCAGTAGAAAATATCTGATCCCAATGCCGGAAAATAGACTACATTTAATATCTAATAAATAGCCCATGAACATCCGCATAGCTAACATCAGCCTCGATACTACCGATACAGTGATCAGAAAATTGTTTTCTCCTTACGGGATCGTCGACTCGGCAGAAGTAAGCAGGAATCCTTTAAACGGCCGGTCTTTGAAAAATGGGCATGTCTGCATGCCGGTTCAGGCACAGGCCCGGCAGGCAATCGTATCACTGGATAAAACCGTACTGGACGGAAAGATCATCACTGTGAACGAATTACCTGCCGAGTTCTATTAAACCACTGACATTTATGATTTTCCTTTCAGAAAGATCATCATCCTTTTTGCGAGAGTTTTGTAAATTCAGTACCATTAAAGATCCTGGATAAACCGGTATCCTTTGACCTCATGTAATCTTCTAAGTTCTTCGCAGACACTACCCGCCAAAAATTCTTCTTCTTCAATTCCGAATAATCCGGAGTCTTGATAAAAACCCCTTCTACCGTAGCTCTTGTCTTGAAAAAGATCTTAGCCGGCTCCTTAAGATCATCCTTACTGTTGGCGATAAATTTCTCGATCTGCTCGATTGTCATAATAAAAATAATTTAATAATAACCGTAACACACAGCGTTTATATTCATGCCCGCACCCACAGATGCAAACAAAATAATATCTCCTTTATCAAGCTGATGACCAGGCATCTGGTTTTTTCTGACCAGGTCAAACAACGTGGGAATGGTAGCAACCGAACTATTGCCAAGCCATTGAATACACATGGGCATTACACCCTCAGGCACTTCCGTTACTCCATATAATCCGTAAAAACTCTTTATGATGGCTTCATCCATCTTCTCATTGGCCTGGTGAATATAGATGGCCTTCAGGTCCGAAATTCCATACCCGCTGGCATCAAGACAATCCTTCATTGCCGCAGGAACATGACGCAAGGCATATTCATAGACCTTTCGCCCCTTCATTTTGATATACAAAGCATCCTGGCTGGTTTCCGGATTAAAGGTCCCGTTCATATGGATATACCCGGTTTCCTCTCCGGAATCCGACCGTACATTGGCAGATAGTATTCCGCTGCCGGTAAAGCTTTCTTCTTTATATTGGAGTACGCAAGCCCCGGCGCCATCCGAAAAGATCATACTGTCACGATCATGCTGATCAAGGACCCTGGACAATGTCTCTGTACCAATGACCAGCGCGTTCTTTGCTATCCCTGCCTTAAAGAAGGCATCTGCATGTATCAGCCCCTGCAACCAGCCCGGACAACCGAAAATAAGATCATATGGTATACAGGAGGGGTTCAAAATACCCAGCTTCTGTTTTACCCTGGAAGCCAGGGAAGGAACGATCTCCGTCATGGAGGAATTACTGCCGATATCTCCAAAGTTGTGCGCAACTATTATCTGATCAATGGTTTCGCGGTCGATGCCGCTGTCCGCAATGGCTATTTCCGAAGCCTCCACAGCCATGTCCGATGCAAGTATATCTCCCTGTGCATATCGCCGCTCGACAATACCGGTGATCTTACTGAACTTATCGATGACATCCATAACCGGCCTGCCCAGCGGAAAACCATCCTCCGAAAAAAATGCATTCTCCGAAAAATGACTGTTCTTTACTACTATTTCCGGGATATAACCTCCCGAGCCTGTAATGATTGACCGATACATATTTGACAAATAAAAGAAAACTACAACAATGGCATTTGTTTTGCGTTCCTTTACACTATTAATAGTTATACATGATTAAAAAAGTTTCCGGCATCGACCTCTTAAAGAAGAACTTTGGCAGCGTAGAAGAGAAGTTCCTGGCATTCTTCGAAAAAGGCGAACCGCGTTGGCCATTGGAAAAACGCGACTATCTTAGGAATCACCATCAAAGCCTGGATCATTTTTTTCCGGAAACTATCTCCTGGGAGAAGTTGAAACTGACCGGATTGCCGGATAATATTTTGCATGAGGTCCACGCAGCTTTTGAAGCATTTCAGCGAGGAGAAGAATACAATTGATCCGACACTGACCCTGATTGTTCGAAAGCCTCCAAATCTTTGATCTGGAGGCTTTTCGTTTTATCAGCTTCACGGTTTTTACCGCTTCGGTGTAAACCATTTTACCATCTGCCGCCGCGCGAAGAACCACCACCACCACCGCTACGGTTGTCCGTCTTTGGCCTTGCCTCAGATATAGATATCGACCTGCCATCAACCTGGCTTCCCTGCAAATCCCGCATAGCCGCCTCAGCAGCCTTGTCAGGCATTTCCACGAAACCGAATCCGCGAGACCTTCCCGTTTCTCTGTCCATTACTACTTTAGCAGAAGTCACTTCGCCAAACTTTGCAAACAACGACTTCAGTTCTTCATTGGTAACCTGGAAACCCAGATTTGAAACATACATATTCATACTAATAAATTAAATAGTTAAAACTACTGAGCCAATGCAATAAAAAGTAGAGGAAACGGGATTGCGGGAAGGTAAAAAAGCAAAATAGCGAATCGATTACTTAATGTTGGAAATCTCAATAATATCCCATAAAGATACCTTATTTAATCGGGGCAGCCTAATAAATCTTCCTACCCTGCCTATAGGCCTGTTTTAACATCATTCACTCCCGCTCCCGCGATAACAACACCCCATTCATAAAAAGATGGCTGAAAAGAGGCACTTCCTCAGGCGCCTGTGGTCTATACAGGGCTCCGACCAGATCCTCCCGACTAAAATCAGAGAAGACAGTAAAAGTTCCTGCTTCCGTTGTAAATACCGAGATACAGATATGCTCATGTTTCGCCTTTCTCAAAGCGGCAAGCAAAACAGCATACCCATCAATACCGCAGACATCAGTCAAAAGTTCAGCCCGCAATTCATAAGCGGCAAGTACATTCTGCCGACTATTCCCCCTGGAAGGCCTGTTAAAAAAAGAAAAGACCAGAACGGTCGAGTGAGAGATGCGCAGCAGATCGGGAAGAAAAGAGTAACATTCCGCGCGATTCCTGATGAGGTTGATTGTCAGATCAAATCTTTCCTGGACCATTTTGACATATTCAGGACTTTTTCGTTTTTTTGATCTTGCTCTTGCTTTTAAAATACTCGGCTTCTACCAGTTCATACATCTGCCTTTCACTAAGATCACAGAAACTGCCTATCCTATAGATCTCTTCCAGAGTAAAGCCTTCTACTTTGTTCATCAATTTATTGAATCGATCCACCTTCTTCCCTAAGTCGGTTGCAATGATCGTTTTGGGGATATACTCAAAAATGTCACTAAACGTGACTATTTTGCCATCGGAAATCATGGCTTTAATAAGGTTGTAACGACTGTCCCGCTTAATCATACTCAAAGAAAAGAATTAATGTAATCGAGGACTTTTTTACACCCAACGAGTCCTTTTTCATTCCCTTTTTAGTCCTTTTTTTACTCCCATATTTTCCGTTCGTTCTCTCCAAAATCAACACAGTCAACCATTTCAGAATATACTCAACGGTACAAAATACTAACAAATTTAGCATTTTAACTACTAAATAAATTAGCATATCGATATTTTTGTTTCCACAAGCCTTCAACATGTACCTGGGTAAAACTTACTTTAGTTTCAAATACGGCACTTTCTCAACAGCAGAGCTCGTCAATGCAGCAGTAGAAGAAGGACTGACCACACTAGCGCTAACCAATATCAATACGACCTGCGACGCCTGGGACTTTGTTCAATATTGCCAGGAACAAGGCATCAAGCCCGTTTTGGGCGTTGAGATCAGAAATGGAAATAAATTACTATACATCTTGCTGGCCGCCAATAATCATGGCTTCAGACAGATCAATGAGTTCCTGTCAGTACACCAGCTTCTCAAAAAACCTTTTCCCGACTGCAGCGTGCTCGCACCCATCTTTTCCAATCCCGCCGATGGCTTTATTATCTACCCCCTCGGCAATAAACAACCCGAACAGCTCCTGGAGAACGAACGCCTCGGCGTACTCCCCACAGAAACCGGCAAGCTGCTCAAACAGCCCCTGGCCGCATACAAGGACAAATTCATCATCCGCCAACCGGTTACCTTCCAAAACAAAACATATTACAATCTCCATCGATTACTCAGGGCAGTCGACCACAATACCCTGCTGACCAAGCTGCAGCCGGAAGACCTGGCCGGACAGCAGGAGTATTTTCTTCCACAGGCGGATCTGATGATGGCCTTTCGACAGTACCCCTTTCTTATCACCAACACCTACCGGCTCACCGATGCCTGTTCGATCTCGATGAATTTTGACCAGCACAAGAACAAAAAGCTCTACACCGCCAGCCGGGAAGACGACAGGATACTCCTGGAAAAGCTGGCCCGGGAAGGGTTTCGTCAGCGTTATGGCGCCAGTAAAAAACATAAGGACAGACTTAATAAGGAGCTGCGCATCATCGACGAAATGGAATTCACTGCCTATTTCCTCATCACCTGGGATATGATCCGTTATGCGGAAAGCCGCGGCTTTTATCATGTTGGCCGGGGCAGCGGCGCCAATTCCCTGGTTGCCTATTGTCTCCGGATCACAGACGTCGATCCTATCGAGCTAGACCTGTATTTCGAACGCTTTCTCAACCCCCATCGGTCCAGCCCGCCGGATTTTGATATCGATTTTTCCTATCGGGATCGCGACGAGGTCATCGATTATATGTTGAAACGATACGGGAAGGATCACGTTGCCTTACTGGGCATGTACCCTACTTTCCAGTATAATGCCACTATCCGCGAACTAGGCAAGGTCTTTGGCCTGCCCAAACAGGAGATCGATCAGCTCGCTGAAAAAGGCTCCCACTACGAAGACAAGATCCATAGGGCCATCCTCCAGTATGGGAAGCTTTTAAAAGACTTTCCTTCTACCCAAAGCATCCATCCCGGAGGCATCCTTATCTCGGAAGAGCCTATTGCCTGCTACTGCGCAGTCCATCTGCCGCCAAAAGGATTTCCTACGACGATGATGGACATGTACATAGCAGAGAATATCGGCCTGCACAAGCTAGACGTCCTCAGCCAGCGCGGCCTGGGGCATATCCGGGAATCCGTTCAGCTGATCAGGCAAAACCGCCGCATTGACATCGACATCCACGAAACAGATGCCTTCAAAAAAGACCCGCTGATAAAACAACAGCTCCGTACCGGCAATACGATCGGCTGTTTTTATATCGAATCCCCCGCCATGCGGCAGTTGATAAAAAAGCTGCATTGTGATAATTATGAGACGCTTGTTGCAGCCAGCTCGATTATCCGGCCTGGCGTAGGCAAGAGCGGGATGATGCATCAATATATTTACCGGTATCACAACCCCGGCAAGTTCGAATATCCGCATCCCAAACTAAAAGAGACCTTAGGTTCTACCTATGGCGTCATGATCTACCAGGAACAGGTCATCCAGGTCGCGCACGAATGGGCCGGTCTCGATATGGCCGACGCAGACCTGCTGCGAAGGGCTATCAGCCCTAAATACCGGGGCAAAGGCCACCTGCCGGCGCTGAAACAAAAATTCTTCGCCAACTGCCAGTCATTCGACTATCCGACACCGGCAGTGGAAGATATCTGGCGACAGATCGAAAGTTTTGCCGAATACAGCTTTTGCAAGGCCCATTCCGCAAGCTATGCCGTCGAAAGCTACCAAAGCCTTTATTTAAAAACATATTTTCCGATGGAGTTCGCCGTGGCGGTGATCAACAACTTCGGTGGCTTTTACAGTCGGGAACTTTATTTCTATGAGCTGATGAAAAGCGGCGCCGATGTCCATCGACCCTGTGTAAATAACAGCGATCATTATACGAATATCCACGGGAAGGACGCCTATGTCGGATTGATACATATCAAAGGGCTTGAGCAGAGCTTTGCAGAGCTGATCGTCTCCGAGCGCGACCAGTCCGGCCCTTATGCAGGTCTCATAGATTTTATCGAAAGGACTTCGGCAAAACCCGAACAGCTGGATCTCCTGATCCGCACCTGCGCACTGCGTTTTACCGGGAAGAGTAAAAAAGAATTGCTTTGGGAAGGAGATTTCCTGCAAAAGAAGACCAGGGAGACCAGCCCCGTCAGTCACCCGCTTTTCAAAGAAGCACCAGTCTCTTTTACATTACCGGCCCTGTCAGCCTACCCCATGGAAGACTGGTACGACGACGTGGAATTACTGGGTTTCCCGGTGTCAGATCCGTTTACCCTCGTAGACGATGATCCGGCCTTGTACCTGCCGGCACGGGAGTTGGCAAACAACCTGGGTAAAACAGTTACGGTCCTGGGTTATCATGTTACTCACAAACCCGTGCGGACGGTCAAAGGGGATATAATGAGCTTCGGAACATTTCTCGACGCCGCAAAAGACTGGATCGACACGGTACATTTTCCTCCCATCCATGCGGCCTGGCCTCCGCAGGCAGGGTTTTACCGCATCACCGGGAAAGTAATAGAAGAGTTCGGGGTCTATAATATCGAAGTATCTCATATTGAAAAAGCAGGCATAAAAACAAGGACCGCCAAATTTGCATAGTATGTTTCTCAACGAAAAAAGACAGATCGCCCATTTTGACCTCGATACCTTTTTTGTATCGGTCGAATGCCTGAAGAACACCCGGTTAAAAGGCAAACCCCTGCTCGTAGGCGGAGCAGGCGACCGCGGCGTGGTGGCAGCCTGCAGCTATGAGGCCAGAAAATTCGGCATCCACAGCGCCATGCCGATGAAACTTGCCCGACGCCTTTGCCCGGAGGCCATCGTCATCAGGGGAGATATGGAATCATATGCAAAATATTCGGGACTCGTCACCAGCATCATCGGGGAGAACGTTCCTCTCTTTGAAAAGGCTTCTATCGACGAGTTCTATATCGATCTGTCGGGAATGGACAAATTCTTTGGCTGCAGCCTCTATGCAGGTGAGCTGAAAAAGAAAGTATTAAAAGAAAGTGGCCTGCCCGTATCCTATGCCCTCGCCAGTAATAAGCTGATCAGCAAGGTCGCCACCAATGAAGCCAAACCCAATGGACAACTGGAGATCCCCTTTGGCAAAGAAAAAAGTTTCCTGGCGCCATTACAGATCTCCAAATTGCCCGGCGTCGGGAAAGAGACGGCCTATAAGCTGATACGCCGTGGCGTAGAGACCATCCGGACCCTGAGCGAGATCCCTGTCGAAATGCTGGAGACCATGCTTGGAAAGAATGGCATTGACCTGTGGCGAAAAGCCAACGGCCTGGACGAATCCCCGATCATCCCCTACAGGGAACAGAAGTCTGTCTCGACAGAACACACGTTTGATACGGATACTATTAACCTCGGCTTCCTGCATGCCCAGCTGGTCAGAATGACGGAGTCCATCGGTTTTGACCTGCGCAAACAGGATAAGCTCACCGGCTGCGTGACAGTAAAACTCCGCTATTCCAACTTTGACACCGTCGTCCGGCAAAAGACGATCGATTATACCAACTCAGATCATCTGCTGCTACAGACGGCAAAGGACATCTTTAGCAAATTATATGATCGCAGAATGCTGATCCGTTTACTGGGTATCCGCTTTACCCGACTGGTCCCGGGCAATTACCAGATCAAGCTTTATGAAGATACCCAGGAGAATATCCGGCTTTATCAGTCCATTGATTCGATCAAAAAGCAGTTTGGCGAACAGGCTGTTTTTCGAGCCATCGGCGCAAATCGGGATGAGAAAAGTAAAAGATCAGGGTATAAAAAGTAAGGAATTGGGATATAGAAAGACAGGCGATAGAATGGCAATAACAAACTTTAAACACTTTCTTTGATGATGGAAAAGGATGACAGGTACAAATACATTCATCCTCTGGTCTTTTGGGGCAGGGTCAAGGAATTTAGCGATATTTTTGATTATTTATCAAAATCAACCGTAGCTGAAGCGTTGGGGAAAGAGAAAAGCCGGTTTACTGAACTGATCCATCGCCCTTATGAACTTACATTCGAGAGTGTGTACCAACTATCTAAACTCTGGAAGCTGAGCCTTCAACAAATGGCCACATTGATAAGGCCCGAATGCTCAAAAAACAATCCAGAAGTTCCTGAACAAAAAGATAAACGGTACAACATCATCGTACCCCTGTTCAAAGAAAATAAGATCAAAGAGTTTAAAGATATTTTAGAACATATTCCAAAATCAGTAGTAGCAAACGATATCGGAAAAAAAGTAACCCGATTTGACCAGATAGAAGAGATCACAGTCATGGAGCTGTTTATAATCGGCAACTTATGTGAGCTGGATCTTGCCAAAATGTTCAACCTGGTCAAGACACAATATTCAAAAGAAAACAAGTCCTGAATACCAAACCATAACCATTGCCACAACCTATCCTATTTGGCAACTTAGACCTACCTTAAAAGACCTGTTCGATGGCCGTCTCACCTGAGGCGGCTTTTTTTGTAACTTACAGGGTTATGTATAACCCGCTGCCTTTACTGACACCGGGCCTTTTGCAGGATGAGCTCACAAAAGGCAAACGCTGGTTCGTCCGTCAAACCTATCCCAGGGGGATGACGCCCGGCCTGAGAGCTACATTTCTTCTGCGGGCCTATCCCAAAGAAGAAAAACCCACAGCACAACAACATCTCGCTGCCATCGAAAAAGACAGGAATGCCTTTCTCTATGACGCCGACCTTCCGGAGCACCTGGAGAAATTGCATGTCGCTGCGAAACAACCATCAGGATTTAAAGTATTTTATGCAGCAAGAAAAGGAGTCGAATGGAAACCACCCGGTCCCTATCAGCAAAAGATGAGACACTATATCCGCAGCCATCATCCTGCATGGGTGCCGCAGAAAGCAGGAGAAAAGATAGAGATCGGCCTGTATGAAGAATTCGGACAATTTTTTCTTAAATTTAGCTATGACGGACAGGAGGATACCATACCTTTTGACCTGATCGAAAAATATTAATATGTGCCTCGATATTTCTTTTTATTCAGCCTTACAGCTGATTGACAATTATTTCCCGGATCTGGCTCACGACGGCGAGATCAATTTTGACCTGGACATGGGCATGCATTTCATGGCCCTTGGACATAGTCGCTATCCGGTGATCGTATACGAGAATGGACGCTACCACCGCAAGAACTTCGAATGGGGCATCATCGCCGAATACATGGATACCCCCGAAAAAATCAAAGCCATGCGCAGATCGATGGTCAACGCCCGTAGCGAAAAAATACTCGACGACCGACGTTCGTTCTGGCATCGCATCCGCAAGACCAGATGTCTCATACCCGTAACCGGTATCTACGAACACAGGGAGATCAAAGGCTGGAAAAATAAAATACCTTATCACATCGAATTAAAGGACCGTCCTATGTTCTGTATCCCCGGTCTATATCACTACAATACAAAGACCCCTTCCGATCCTGAAACGGGAGAAATGAGGGGCATGTTTACCCTCATCACACGAGCGGCCAATTCCGTCATGCGCCAGATCCACAATAGCGGCGACAATGCATTCCGAATGCCCCTCTTCCTGCCAAAAGAAATGGAACTGGAATGGCTGAGACCCGATCTCAGCGAGGAAGAGATAGGAAAGATCTTGTCCTATGAATTACCTGCTGACCAGTTGGTCTATGAACCCGTGTTTAGCATAAGGGGCAGGTCCCCACGACCGGATGGAAAGCCAAAATGCGCGTCCTTTGTCTATGATGGCCTGCCACCCCTGGGCAACGATGACGGGCAGGTACAAAAAGTGCTGTTCTGATATTTGCGGTCCTAACATTTAACGGTCTTCTTCTTCTTCCCTAAAGACCCACGCGCGGATATCTTTCCGATATACGTCACGGCATCGGGTACGATACAAGCCGTCCCATTCATCTCGACACTGACCACCCCGATCTTTTTTGCAGTAGCGATCGCCTCCTCCGTTAAAGGAACAACATAGGCCCCCACAGCAATGACAAAACCATTCATCGTATATCGCACGCGATTACCAGCGGTATGGATAGTTTTGGCGACCCTGGTCAGCAATTTCTTTAGTTCCGGCAGATCCAGCTCATTATCGGGCTTAAGAGATGCCAGCCCACTCAATGTCGCCCAGCCGGCCGCAACAGTATTTTCCTCTTTTGCATCGATCCACTCCATCGCAAGTTCATGGCCATACCGGCTACCGGTCGCAACCCAGGGCACGATGTATTCACAGATACTGTTTGAAACAGCCTGTTTTACCCAGGTCTGCAGATCTGCCTTTGTCATTTTTCCATCATCGGCGATAAGCCCGGCGAGATACATCGCATCGGCATTTCCGGTTGCATAAAGATCTTTAGCCAGCTGGTAATCCTTTTTGATCTTCTTCTGGATGGTTTTCAAATGTTCGATCTTAACCCCAAAAAAGGGTTCCTTATAGCCATGTTTTAGCCAGATCTTTTTTATACTTTCACTTCCATGCGCCTGCAGGTCGGCCATAATTTCTTTTACGGTCATATTACAATATACAAAATTCGACCTACTTTACGAAAAATCTCACCCCCGATGCAGAGCCAATACCCGGTTCTAATTTTCTTGCTGACAGGCGTCGCAGCCAGTATCTTTTTTAAAAAGCTAACGGTCACAGCCGCCATCACCGGAGGTATCCTTGGATGGCTCATCTATGCAGGCGGCGGCTATCGCGGACTCTCATTGATAGTCGTCTTTTTTATATTGGGCACCGCAGCCACATCCTGGAAAAAAAAGGAAAAATTGTCCATCCGCGCCAATGCCGGACATCAATCTACAAGAACCACAGGCCAGGTAATTGCCAATGCGGGCGTCGCAGCCCTCACCGGACTACTGGCTGTATTATTCCCATCCTGGAGAGATCTGTTCCAGCTAATGATGGCCGGTAGCCTATCGGCAGCAATGGCGGATACGCTGTCCTCCGAGCTGGGGATGGTTTATGGCCGCCGCTTCTATCATATCCTAACCTGGAAACCAGACGAAAAAGGTCAGGACGGAGTCGTCAGTTTAGAAGGACTGCTGATCGGAATAATAGGGTCCGCCGTCATAGCCCTCATTGCCAATAATCATTTTTGGGTGATTGTAATCGCCGGCACCATCGGCAACCTGGCCGATTCGCTGCTCGGCGCCTTATTCGAACGCCAGGGACGCATTTCAAATAATACCGTCAATCTCCTCAATACCCTGACCGGAGCGCTTGCAGCCGGCTTACTTGCCATAATCTGACTCACCAACCATCCGTCCTGAACGGTGCAACCGGCAAACCCTCCGTATTATACAGATCAGCCCGCACCCAGTCCTTATATGCATATCGCACCGCCACAGGCGCCCTTACGCTGTCAGATAACAGCTGGATACCTCTCGAAACAATACGCGCCCTGGCAGGAAAAAAATGCTTGTCATCTCCCGCTAGTTCAAATGCATCTATCGGCTTTCCAAAAGACGTCAGTCCGTTAGGCGCATTATCCAAATTAACGTTAACAGTATCTTTCGAGACCTTCATCGATCGGTAAACCGGGCTCGCATATGGCAGGCCTTCCCACCCATAGGTATTGGCCAGCGCCCAATAAGCCAGCCGCTGGCTGATGACAGTCTTATTGGCCGGGTGTATTGACTTCTCTTCACCGGCATCTATACTAACAACCATGCCGCAGTGGGGTATCAGCGAAAGGGCCTTTTGCTGCGCCTCCCGCAGAGGTGCCGCCGGCCCCAGCTTATCATTATAGCCATAAGGAGCAATCTGTACATAATAAAAAGGCCAGTCCCCACTTTTCCATATTTCTCTCCATTCTTTCACCAAACCGGCCATCAGCCTGTCATAGATTGGCGGGTTAACCCTATTCTGCTCACCCTGGTACCAGATCATCCCTTTTATCCCATATCCCACCAGGGGATTGATCATGGCATTGAATAAAACGGTAGGTTCATTCTTATTGATCTTTACCGTATCCGTCTCCGTCAGGATCTTTATATCCGGAAAAGCTTCCAGGCTGCGCTTGTTCATCCATGCTTCGATGACCGTTCCTCCCCAGGTGGTCATGATCATTCCTACGGGCACCTTTAACTTCTCCTCTAATATTTTTGCATACTGATAGCCTACGGCACTGAATTCTTTGACGCTCATAGGGCCGGCTTCTTCCCAAGATGTAGCCTTGCAGTTGCTCTCGGGTTTTCTCGACAAAGCCCGCTCCAAACGGAAAAGACGGATCCGGGGATTGCGGGAGTCCATCAGCATCTCGCCGGAATGGAGCACCGGCTGATTGACAAAGCCTTTTACCGGCATTTCCATATTGGATTGCCCCGAACAGATCCATACTTCCCCGATGAGAATATCTTTGAGCACCTTCTTTTTTCCATCGTCAAAGGAAATCGTGTAAGGTCCCCCGGCTACGGGTGTGGCGACCAGTACTCTCCAGCTTCCGTCTGCACCGGCAACAGTGCTATAGGGCTTATTACTCCATGAAGGGACAACGGTGATCTTCGAATGGCTCTTTGCTGTTCCCCATAAGGCCACTTCTGTTTTTTGCTGAAGCACCATGCTATCGGCAATGACGGCAGGTAATTCCACTTCTGCCCATGCTGATAAAGAACATACCGACATCAACGTAAAGATTAACCAAACTCTATTTTTCATTTCTGCATTTTTTAAAAGAAATCCGGTAAAAGTCTTTTTGCCACAATCCGCGTCGCAGCCACTTCCTCCTCCGCTATCCATTTATAAGGCCAGCGCAATCGGGTACCAACAGTCCCCCACCCTCCTATTGCCGCCAGAAATTTGTCCAGCGCAGGATTGGAATATCCCGCATTTTTGTAGGGAACGATACAGGCGGCAAAGAATTCCAGGATGTTCTCCTGTATCTGTAGGGCCTTGTCCAGATCGGTCTGCATTAATTGCCACCAGACCTGCGATCCCCCTGGGCTGAGACAGGCCACATTGGAATAGGCGCCTGACGCCACTTTCTCCAGGATACCCGTCGCCAGTAAATGTCCCGGTACAAATACGGACAGGTCCGATGCCTGCGAGCGCATGTCTTTGTACCACTCCGCATCACCCGATGCGAGCTTGACACCAATAAGCTGGGGTATCGCCTGGCTGATCTTTAGCAGGCCTGCCGGAGATAATACAAGCTTGGCATGTGGTGGATTGTAAAGGACCAGGGGAATAGAGCGGGCGGCCTCCGCTATTTTGGATAGGAAAACAAGTTGTTCGTCGTCCGTGAGAGTTACCCAATCGGGCAGGATCACCTGGAAGGCATCAGGTCGGAAGGCCACGGACCGTTGTAGCCGTTCCAGTGAAATGATCGGGCTTGGATGACTTATTCCGATCTGAAAAGGCATTCCGGCCGCCTGGCATTTTTCAGCCATTATCTGCTGCACCTTGTCAAATTCAGTCTCTGTCTGATTGTGAAACTCCCCTGCCGTCCCATTCGAATAGATGCCATCCAGACCGGCGTCAATAAGCTGGTCGATCTCTTCCGAAAGCCGCCGATAATCGATACTGTCATCTGTATTGATGGGCAGCAATAAAGTGCCCCAGTTCCCTTTCAGGTTCTTTGATGTAAGCAATGGTCTTGTTATTTCAAATTATCGATTGCTATTTCTTCCAGCACGATCCCTTCATAGGGCCGCTGATATCCCGCCTCATAAAGACAGGCAAGATTGTCGTTCGGCAACACCGTCAAACAGGAGTAGGCAGAAGGGCCTTCATAAAGCAATTTTGAAAAGGGCCATGTCCTGCCGTCATCATAGCTGATCTTCACCGTCATCCCTACCCTGGCTGTCGTACTGGCAGGGTTGGAGAATATGAGACAATCTTTTTTCCCGGGAAAGGTATACTGGATGAGATTACCCTCACAAACCGGTTCGACCAGCGCCGTATCCGGGCTCCTGGCCGACCATTTCTTACCGGCGTTTTTGCTGATGGCTATCTGCCGGTATCTGCTATGCCCTGTATTGCGCATATTCAGCATAAGGTTGCCATTGGAAAGCTCCGCCAGGGTCGCCTCATTGGTACTGTCCTGCGCGATACCACCCAGCTTCCAGTTAATCCCATCATCATCGGAGTAAATGACATGGGATAGATTTTGCCTGGTTCCCGCTTCCTCATGATTACAGGGAATGACAAGACGACCTTTATGCCGCCCTTTACTTACCTGTATACCTCTTCCGGGGCCCGTGGCATACCAGGTCCAGTCGCTGCGTTTGACCCCGCTGGTGATCTCCCTGGCTGAAGACCAGTTGCGACCATCATCCGTTGAGGAGAGCACAAAGACACGGCGGGAATCCTTTGCCGTCCGGTCCTTGATCTGCTTTTCCCTGTCGGTTCCGATGTTCCAGGTCGACAACAATATAATGGCGCCGGTCTTTTCATCGACAACGGGGGTTGGATTGCCGCAGGTATTCGTGGAGTCGTTCCAGATCACCTGCAAAACGCCCCAGGTCTTACCACCGTCCTCGGAACGTTTGACCACCAGATCGATGTCACCCGCGTCCCCGCAATTATTTTTTCTGGCCTCGGCAAAGGCAAGGGCCGTTGCTTTTTTCGTCGTCACTATGGCCGGTATCCGGAAACATTTATAGCCATCATCTCCATTTTTAAAAACATAATTGAACGCCCTCGCCGGATTCTGCGCCAAAACGCTGACACCATCAAAACAACAAAGGATCAATACCACCCCCACAACAACCTTCCGGGGAGAAAAACAACTAAAAATATACCCGATAACCAGGCAGCCTGCTACGGCAAACACAGGGTATAAAAAGAAATTCACTTCGCTGGAGCGTTGTAAGAAATAGAGCCCGATACAGCTCAGTACGAACCCCACCAGGATCCCATTGCTGTTGATACGGGGAAAAAAGATGCCCGCAGCAAACATCCCGGCCAGACAGCCGCCAAAGAGCCCAATGATCTTCAGATACTGGTCCCAGATAGAGGCATTGTGCAGGTATACCAGGTACATCGCTATCAGGCTACCGAGTCCACCAAGGATTACGGTTGAGATCTTTGCAAACCGGAGACATTGTTTGTCCGTAGCTGTTTTCATCAACGGCTTATAGAAGTCGGTGGTCACCACGGTAGCAATAGAATTCATGCTCGAGCCGATGGTGGACATGGTAGCCGCGAACAAACCTGCGATAACGAGACCGGATAGGCCTGCTGGCAGCTCCTGGGAGATAAACCAGGGGAAGACATCGTCTACCCGGCCATTAGGGTTCAGATTGCCCGCATGATGCAGGTAAAAGAACCACAAGGCCGTGCCCACACCAAAAAAAATGATCGTAGCGGGGATGACCATCAGCGCGTTGGTATAAATAGAACGACGCGCTTCCTTCTCTGTAGCAGTGGTAAGATAACGCTGTACCACCACCTGATCAGATGTATAGGTCACCAGGTTAGTCAGCAGCGTACCCAGCACAACTACCCATAATACGGGCTGAGACATGCTCCAGCCGAGATTAGCCACCCGGAATTTGTCATTGGCATAGGCTTCCCGCACCAAACCGGAAAAGCCACCGTGGGTATGCGCCGTAATAAAAAAGAAGCTGACAAGTGCGCCGCCCAGCAGAACGAATACCTGCATGACTTCCGTCCATACCACGGCCTCAATACCTCCTGCCACACTATAGGCGGTGGTAATGATCGTTGTAAGTAGTATACAGGCAAAAATATTGATACCGGTTACGGTACTCAGTACCAACGCAGGCAGATACACCACAACTCCGAGCCTGCTTAGCTGAAAGATAATAAAAGTGAGACTCCCCAGCATTTTAGCCCTTTTGTCAAACCGGATCTGCAGATATTCATACACGCTCGTGAGTTTGAGCTTTCTGAAATACGGCAGGTAAAAGAAAGTCACGACAGGCGCGATCGCAAGGACCATGACATTGTTCATAATATACACCCAGTCCGTCGCATAAGCCTTCGCTGGAATAGCGATAAAAGTCAGCGCGCTGAGCTTGGACCCAAAAATGCTCAGACCGGCAGCCCACCAGGGGATCTTTTGTCCACCCAGGAAAAAGTCACCGGTCGTAGCACCCATTTTCCTTGATACGAATACACTGATGCCGATGACTACTGCAAAATATAAGGCAATGACCGTCCAGTCAAGTCCACCAAATTTCCCTGAAGGTTGCCGGGCAGCGGCGATCAGTACCTTATTGGTCCTTACAGCAGGTCTCGCTTCACCACCTGCTATGACAATGTTATCGTCCCAGACCACCAATGGGGTGGTTACAGGGGCAACCCCCGGAATTTTACCCATAACCGACCATGCGTTGGTCAGGGTATTATAGGCCAGGATCTCGCTCCTGAAACCGGGATGTTCGTCCTTTAAAACAGCCACCTGCGAAGCAAGCGCGCCATCATCCCCTCCAAACAATACCAGGTGGCTTTGACCCGCATTGTATGCCGGTGAAGGTGCAGCGGCCACAGGATGAGGCAAGTCGGAGAGCCGCCTCCAGCCCTTGCCCGGTTCATATTCCCACCCGTCTTTTAAATATTCCCGGCCGTCGCTCGCCAAATGTACCCCGCCGAACAGGTAGACCTTACCCTCCCGGGCACCTGCCGTCGCCAGCATCCTCGACTGACCCGGAAAGGACGGAAGCACTTTCCATTTCTTTTCCAAAGCCGAAAGGTCCAGGCTCCAGAAATTGTTTTCTGTAGAGCCGGCCGGTGTAGCAATGCCTCCGGCGACATAGAGTATATCTCCGCTTATCACCCCACAGGCATTGATGACAGGTCCCGGCATGGACGGCAGGAATGTCGTCTCCACTTTGCCGGCGATGTACTTCAGGATAAACGCATCCGCATAATTTCTTGTGGCGTCTCCTCCACCCAGGCATACAACGCCGTCTTTATAAGATAGCGAGACACCATAACCCATTGGACGAGGGAGGCGCCCCACCTCCTTCCATTCTCCCTGCGGTCTTTCCAAAACAAATACTTTATCATACCAGGTCTTGACGCCCTCCGTCCAGGGTCTCTTACCCCCGGGGAAATTAGCCCCTCCGGCCACGATGAGTGCCCCATGGCTAATGCCAGCATAAGACCCTGCAAAACCATCGGCATCCGGAACAGGCTTTGCCTGGCTCCAACTAAAAAAAGTTTTTGTAGTAGTATCCTGACCCATGCTGTTCATAGTTGAAATACATAAAAGGAGGACAGGCAAATTTCTCAATACCGCCATGCTTTCGATTTTACGCCCAATTTCTCAAAAAAAGATAACTCTGCCAGCTCATTATAAAATTCGTCAAAACTTTCCTGGCTCAGGGTGGCAAGCGGAAGCCGGCAGGGCCCAAGGTCCCAGCCCAGCATTTTCATGATCGCTTTCTGACCGGGGATAGGCGGGTATTTCAACAGTACCCTGATAACTTCTACCATATAGGCATGCGATTCCCGGGCCCCCTTGATGTCTCCTTTTTTAAATGCCTCCATAGTAGCGAGGTACAACGGGGCAGCAAACGTATACGTGCTTCCAATAGCCCCCTTCGCGCCAACAGCCAGGGCTGGTAGCAGCAATTCATCCACCCCATAGAGTATGTCAAACCGGCCTTTTTTATAATTGAGACAGGATTGATACTCCTGAAGAGTAGGAGCCGTATATTTTATACCTGCCAGGTTGGGGATAGCCCCTTCTCCCAATTGCAGGAACTCCATCATATCCATGCCTACACCCGTCAGATGGGGGATGTGATAATAATAGAAAGGCAACCCCGGTGCTGCACCGGCTATTTCTTCCATACAATTTGCAAGGTTCTGGACAGAGCTCGGTTTGAAATAGAAGGCCGCTACAGAGGCAAAAGCGTCGGCGTTAATTTCTGCAGCATGCGCCGCAAGCGCCTTTGCTTCGGCAATACTGCTGTGTCCCACATGTACAATGATCTTCAGCCTGCCTGCGGCGGCTTTTACAAATTCAGCGGCAACGAGCTTACGCTCAGCGATGGTCATATTCGGTCCTTCTCCATTGCTACCACAAACAAAGATCCCTGCGACTCCGTCTCCAACCAGCTTATCCACCAGTAAAGGGATCATGTCCTTATTAACAGAGCCATCTTCATAGAACGGGGTAAACGCCGCCGCGATCAATCCTTCGATTTTATTCATAATTCTATTTTTGAACCAATTAATATCCCTGTGTCTGGGTCAACTTGCTGTTATTAGCAAGCACTGTAGTATTCAATGGCCAATACAAGGGTGTGGTCTTGCCTGCCAGATTGGGCACATAGGTATACACATTTATAGTGCCGGCTGTATGAAAACGCACCAGGTCGTACCAGCGTTTGTTCTCAAAAAATAACTCCCTGCCTCTTTCATTCAGCACTTCCATCTCCACCGTTGGCTTATCCGTTGCACCCGCATAGACGCCGGTGCCGGCACGTGCACGCACTTTGTTCAGATAAGTAATGGCATCGGTAGTATTCCCCAGTCCGGCATATGCTTCAGCCTTCATCAGGAATACATCGGCCAGGCGGTACATGATGATGTCATTGTCGGATACCCGGTCGTCTGCATATTTTGTCCCGATATATTTGGTGATCCATGAAATACCGTTCACGGTATCCTTTGTCCTCGAATCAATATTCCTTTGCGTAACCCAGGTATACGGAATCCGTTTGTCTTTTGTATTACCCGCGAAAAGTGCCCTCGACTGAGTACTGATCTGGTAAGCGCCCTGCCCGTTAGTGGTAGTCTGTACATAGGGCAGACTGTCGATGTTGACAGCTCCCTGCGCACCACCGACAAGATACGGCAAAGCGTTCAGCGCATAATTGGAACTCGCCCCTGACTCATCCCGCAGAAAGAAGGCCGCCAGCGCCACTTCCGTGTTGCTTGCCGCACGCGTCGGAGTGACCTTCCCAAAATCAGCGTTCAGGGTTAGCCCGCTGCCCTCTACTTCCGTTATGGCAGTAATGGCATCGTTGAAGTCGGCATCTCCCCCACCCTGCACCTTTGCACTCCACAATTTGGCGTCGGCCTTCAAAGCCTGTACAGAGCCGTAGGCAAAACGGTATTTGGACGGATAGGTCTTTACCGAAAAAGTACTCATGGATTTAAAAAGAAGGATAGCGGAATCCAGGTCGCTGTTGATCTGTTTCATTACATCCTTTGCAGAAGCACGGGCGAGTAAGGGTACATTCTCATCTACCACTGGCTGCAGCATCAGCGGGGCATCCCCGATGATCCGCGTCAGGGAGAAATAAAAATAGGCGCGTAAGGCATAGGTCTCGGCCAGAATTCTGGCCTTGGTATCGGGAGCAGTGGAAAAAGAAAACCCCTTGATCTTATCGAACAGCAGGTTGCAATTCCCGATGGCTTTGTACCAGTCATTGTAATTCAGCGCCCCGGTAGAAGGTGAAAGGATCTGCGACCAGGCGGTGGTAAAGCGGGAATTAAGGGCGGGGATCAATTCTTCGCTGCGTTCGGTGCCATATGTGATGTTATTGGCAAAGGTGCGCATGGACGGATAGATACCCGTGAGATAGGGATCAAAGTCGCCCTCACTTTTAAAATAGGTCTGTTCAGTAATGTTGGACTGGGGTGTCACGTTCAGCATTTTTTTACAACCCGACAAGAGGATAAGCAAGCAGGCCGGCACCGTCAATATTTTGATTATCTTTTGCATGTTTTATTTTTTAAAACTTAAGAGTTGCACCTAATGAATACTGTCTTGGGCGGGGATAGCCGCCACCGTCTACTCCGGTATAGGTCTCAGGATTAAACCCTGTATATTTTGTTATATACCCGAGATTATTGACGCTGGCAAAAATATTCAGACTGGATGCATGGATCTTTTTGACAAGGGAAGGCGTCAGCTCATAAGAAAGTGCAATTTCCCTGAAGGCGAGGAAATCTCCTTTCTCAAGCATCGGGGACGCATCGGATGAATAACTGTTATTGGTGCCTAATGTAGCGTTCCTCAGATAATTGCGTTGACCGAAGTCATAGTCGGCAAAGGAGAACCTGGCGTATTTCTTGCCCACATCCCCTTCCTTCTGCCAGATATCCGATCCCAGCGCTGTCTTGGGAGCGCCCTCATTGTACGCCCTGCCCTGCCCAAGCGAACGTGCCAGCGCACCGTTGCTGATGATATGACCTAAAGAAAAGTCCATAGCTATGCGCAACGAGAAACCCTTGTAGGTGAAAGTATTCTGCATACCGCCCATGATCGAGGGAGTCCGCCATCCCATAAACACCTGGTCCTTCGAGTCGATGATGCCATCGCCATTCGTATCCTGGAAGATAAAGTCGCCGGCATGCTTACCCACCGTGATCCCCGAAGGAGAAGCAAGATTGTCCTTGATCTTTGCATTCCAGGCAGCAGCTTCTGCATCGGTAGAGAATACGCCAAGCACTTTGTATCCGTACAAGGCGCCGACACGTTCCCCTTCCGCATAACCGCCGGCCTCAACCAGCTGTTTGGAGTTCGCATTCCAGATCAGGTCTCCGCCCTGGCGATTCTTCGCCCGGCCATTGGCAGGCAGCTTGGTGACGACGGTCTTATTGAAAGCGAACGAGAAATTGGTTGTCCAGCTGAATGAATGCGATTTGAGAGTAGTATAGCTCAATTCCACCTCGACGCCCCTGTTCCTCAGGCTCCCATTGTTGTAGGGGATCGACGCGAAAGGCGCTTCCGAAGGAAGAGGCTTGGACGCAAGCCGGTCGCTGGTGACTTTGTTATAGTAGTCGACGATAAGGCTCAGCTTGTCCTTGAAAAAAGAGATCTCTGTCGCCAGGTCGGTCGTTGTAGTAGCTTCCCATTTCAGGTTGGGGTTGGAGAGATTGGCCCTGGTAATACCCGATCCCAACGCATAAGTGTTCGACGTGTAATTGCCGTAGGTATCTGTTATGTTAAGGTCGTTATTCCCGGCCTGTCCCCAGCTGGCTCTAAGCTTGAAGGTGCTGACAGGCTCTATATGCCAGAATTTCTCCCTCGCGATGTTCCAGCCGGCTGCCACAGAAGGGAACAAGGCATATTTATTCTCGGGAGCAAAATTGGAAAATCCATCATAACGCAGCGCACCGCTAAGCAGGTACCGGCCGTCATAGTCATAGTTGAACTGTCCGAAATAACTGGCCGAACGGGTCTCTGTCAGGCTAGTCGAGAAATCGGTGACATTGGTTGTGGTAACCCCGTTGATGGTGGTATTTGGCGGCTCGCTGATGGTAGAGATATAGTCGTTAGTCGCCCGTTGCGAACCGATGTTGATGGTATTACCCGTATTCCTCGTATAGTTGAAGCCGCCCAGCAATGTAAAATGATGATCTTCCTTTACATTAAAGTCATACTGCAGGATCTGGTCGATCATCGTCTGCCGCGTATTGGTCGTCGATTCGTTCTTTTGTCTTTGTGTGGAAGGTTGGATCTCGTTGGCCGGAGTACCCTTTCTCATGTACAGATAGCGGTAGTCTTTCGCCAGATAGGAAATGGATGGCTTATAGTGCAGTCCCTTGATGATGGTCCAGTCACCGGCCAGCCGGCTGATGAACTGCTCGGTGGACACATTGGTATTGTCGTATTTCAGCGTATGAAATCTGTTCGGAACCGTATACAGTTCGCCCGGTGTCGGATCGCCATTGTCTTTGAAGATCCGGATCAGCGGAGTGATACGCGTTCCCCTTGCCAGCTCGTTCACAAAAGCCGCTACATAATTGGGCTGGATATTCTGATAGTTCACCATCATGTCCACTTTAAAATTGTCGACAGGCTTGAACCCAAAGTTTCCTAACGCATCATAACGTTTGTAGTTGGTACCGACAAACGTGCCTGCCTGGTCAGTATAGCCGGCCGACATAAAATAATTGGCTTTATCGCTGCCTCCGTCGACGGAAATATTGTCGTTATTGGTAAGACCGGTAACCCAGAGCATATCCTGGTAATGATTGTCGGCATACAGAAGTTTCGTACCTGGATTGACGGGATCGTCCATCGTCATAAACCCTTTCTTATTGATCAGATTGTTCACATAGTCCTGGCCTTCCACCGCCACGATGTTGTCATACAGGGCGGTCAGGTTGATATTGATGCCATACTGGCCTTTGGCTGTATACACCTTCGTACCTGCCGAAAAGCCGCCATTGTTCAGCAGGCTGTTCTTGTCCAGGGCATCATGAGTATTGTTCACCGTCGTACGCGCCAGCTTCAGGTATTGCGTCGCGTTCATATAGTCTAAGCTCCGCCCTGCGGTTTCCCAGGTAGTCCGGTGATTGAACGTGAGCCTTGCCTTATTACCAAACCGGCCGCTCTTCGTCTTCACCACGATGACCCCGTTGGCACCCCGGGCTCCGTAGATGGCTGTAGCAGCAGCGTCCTTCATAACCTGAAGGGATTCTATATTGTACGGGTTTACATCAGCCATAGGCCGGAATATTCCGTCTATGATCACCAGCGGGCTGGTAGCGTCGTTGCCCGAGACATCGTCTCCACCGCTGTTGGCAGTACCCGTTCCAAACGGATTCAGCTTAGTGCCGCCGCGAATGATGATATTTGCCGGTGAGGCACCCGGCTGACCGGAACTAACGGGAACATTCACTCCCGCCATCTTCCCTTGCAGAGCGAGTACGGGGTTGGCGCCGGTGACATTCTTCATTTCATCAGGCCCCAGCTTGGATACCGCGGCCGTGGTCTTTGCCCGGCTTTGCTGGGTATACCCGACGATGATCACGTCCTGCATGTTTTCTACAACCCGGGATAGCGACACGTTGATCGATGACTGTGACCCGGCAGACACTTCCTGCGGAGCAAAGCCAACGGCGGAAAACACCAATACAGCCCTGGAATGGGGAAGGGAGATAAGGAAGTTGCCTTCCGCATTGGTGACGGTAGCCCCCTTATTTCCTTTTATTCGTACGGTCACATTTTCAATCCCCTTGCCGGCACTGTCCGTCACCTTCCCGGTAACGGAAGTCGGAGTTTGACCGTAAGAGACGGCAAGTGAGAAAAAGAACACTGCCAAAAGCATAAGCAATCGTGGCAGAAAAACAACGTTCGGTTTCATACGCAGTTAAATCGTTTTTGGAAAACATTAATAATAGTATTACCGCAATAGATTAAGGTTCGGTGGCTCCGTTGACGATCCACCCAAGGTTGAACTTGTGAAATTCAATGGATTTATGGCTTGTGCTGTTGTCGCTGAGCCCCTCGTTGATCTCGATAAGGGCCCCTACTGCAAAGTCGGCGGTCTTGATCATGCTGGAATATCCGCCTTTTGCAATGTTGTTCCCGGCCTCGATGGCGTTGTAGTCGCAGGTATTCCAATCAAAGATGGGTCTGCTGATCGGCCAGGTAGCCCCATCATCATAGCTGATCCGCGCTGTCATATTGCAGCGTTTGCTGGTGTTGTCCGGGTTCAGGAAGATGATCCTGGCAGGGTTATCGGTATTGTAGCGTACGATGGAGCCTTCACATTTCGGGTCCGGCAGCCCGGCGTCGGAAGAGAAGGCCCCAAAGCCACCTTCGATCGTCCCCACCGCCTTCCTGCGACTCATGGCTGTAGTCCATTCCGCATCGCTGGGCCGGTCATTCCTGAGCAGGTTTCCATTCATCAGTTCTACGATGGTGCTTTCATGTTTACCACCCGCTATCAACTGATAAGACCAGGTAAGCCCATGATCGTCGCTATAGATATTCCTTCCATACGCAGGTATGATCAGCCTGCCGGGGTGGTTAGCCGTCGTTTGGATCCCGATACCGGGTCCCATAGCATCCCAAATGTAGTTAGAGGGTGTTAGCACACTTGTCCTGTCCACCGGTGTCGACCAGGAGACGCCGTCATCGTCACTGTAGGTAGTAAATACCCTGCGGTCACCCCATTGGGTAAAATCGGAGATCTGGGTCTTATACTGATCGTTCCAGCTCATAAAGAGCCATATCCGTCCGCTATCCCGGTCATACACCGCAGTCGGATTACCCCAGGTGCCGGCTCCGGCTGCGGATACTTCGCGTAGGGCAGACCAACTGGCCCCATTATCGGTCGATCGTTTGCAGACCAGGTTGATGTCTCCGTAATCGCTGGGACTCCATCTCCTTCCTTCTGCAAAGGCTACCAGGGTCCCGTTGCTGGTCCTGACGATAGAAGGGATCCGGAAGGAATGGTAAGTGGTTACACCGCCGGCGCCTTCGTCCCCTCCGTTGAAAAGCACCAGGCTATTGTGGATGGGCGCCGAAAGCTTTGGAGCGACAGCCGTCGTTGTACCCGAGGTTTTAAGAGTGCCGGCAGGACCCGAAGCAGTTATTCTCTTATCGCAGGCACCCATGGATAAGGCCACTATGGATAAGGCCCAAAGAATGTTTTGGTGTAAAAAGGATTTCATATCTGGCAAGTATTACGTTCAATAGTACTTATGTACTACATAACAAATGTAGGAGAAAAATCCTTTTCACAAAATTAATTGTAAAAAAAAGCTCGGGGCCCCGGCAGGAGCCGGCTATTCCTGCTTCAATTTTCTGAAATGGTGTTCCAGGTGTTGCAGCATTCCCTGGCGGAACTCTTCCTTGGTACCATTCTTTAGAATATTTACCAGGTCAAGGTGAGAGACTTTCCCGATGATCGGGACTTTTTCGAGAGATACCAGGTATCCGAACACCGGCAGAAGCATGCTCTGGAAGCGCTGCAGGGTCTCGTTCCCGGTCATTTGGTATATTTTTCCATGAAAGGCTATCTCATTCTTGATCCGGAAGGTCTGACGGCCACCCGTGACTTTCTGGTTGATGGCGATCTGCTCCAGTTCATCTACATCTTTTTGAGTTTTCCGGAGATATAAAAGATCGGCAAGACCTACTTCCAGCGTGAGCCGTATCTCAAAAATATCTCTTAGAGTGCTTTCCCCGATGATCAGGGGATCCAGCACCCGTTCAAATGAACTGAGGATATCGGGCCGTGCCAGAACCATTCCCCTTTTTTTTCTTGTCTCCACCATTCCCAACATCCTTAGCCGGCTCAGGGCCTCCCGCACTACGTTCCTGCTGACTCCAAGCGACTCAGCCAGATCCATCTCTTTGGGCAGCGGATCACCGGGTTTGAATGATTGTTCCTTCAGATACTCCCGTAATCGTATCTCTACGATATCCGGCATAGTCTGCTGAACTATACGCCCAAGGCCGCTTTTCAAGTCGTTGTTTCCCATATTATGTGTATTCTGATAAGGTATACTGTCAAATTTCCTTACTAAAAATATGATATGCTTTGTAAATATGTCCAATAAAAAGACAAATTAGCCAATCTTTATCCGGCCGTCTGTTACAGCCGCGCAAAAAAGATCAAAAAAATGCCAAAATATTTAGCAAATCCCCTATCTTTGATCCGCAACAACAACCTGCCCAAGGGGCTGCACTGATCAAGGCCATAATCGTTAGGCCCTATCCTATTATTGATTGACCGGCTACAGCTAATGTGACCGGTCAATTTTATTTGGCGGCATCACTTCCAAAACTGATCCGCTTAAAAATTTCCTCCACCCAAAAAAGTCATTCAATCAGACAAAAAGATACAGGACAGTGCAGGACAGTACAGGTAAATACCAGTTAAATACACTGGTTTCTGGGTAGAAAAAAAAGTAAAAAACAAGTTGGGCCTCATGTCAAAAATTCTCTATAATCCGCCACCATAAAGGATTTTGTATTTTATTTCACAGCTTTGAGATAATAGAATTAACATTAACTTGTCTGGCACGCGCCATAAAAGCATCCTATATTTGTATCATCAAAGCGAGCAAATATCAAAGCTCTTGAATAAAGAGCCCTTTTAGATAAAGATTTTTCATATGGCAAGCAATCGTTAGAGGTCGACTGTTTCTACAGTGGACCTTTCTTTTTGTCCTAACTTCCCGCGCTCACCATCGCCATCCCCCACCCTTTTAAAGTTATATACCGCTGGGCTTTAGTGGTCTGACAGCGGCGTCACGGAACTTCGCCTCGTTCGGTTATGCCAACAGGCCCAAGCAAAAAAAAAAATCCCAATAAAAAATTGGGAAGGTATAAAAACTGAAATCCGCGAACAAGTCGCGGACTCAGCTTCCTATATGTAACACGCGCAGTATGCTAAATGTCTCTTAGAAGAACCAGCTCGACAGCTGTGACCGGCTAGCCTGAAACCAGCTCTGTGAAGGTTTTGGTGTATTATCCACCAGATCAGAATCAACTACCTTCACTTTCACTCCAATCACTGTCGTATCTTTCATTCTTTCCCGCATCCCGGCAGATAAGGCCGGATCACTCATGATCTCATCGCTTTCCGTCAGCAGAGTAGCTACACCTCTTACCTTTACAAAGAAATCCATTCCTTTCTTAAAGAAGTCCAGCTTAGCCGGGATCTCCTTTTCAAACGCTTCTATATGCATAGTCGGCTTCGGAATAACAAACCAGATATTTCCTTCTTCATCTACCTCAACATCAGATATCACATGGGTCGGAAGTTTTACGATCGATACGCTTTCAGTAAAAAACAAAGCGCTCTGCAAATCCATAATCTTACTCTTCAAAATCCCTTGTTCTAATTTTTGTTCAGTAGTTGCAGGTGTCATAGTTCTCAGTATTTGGGTAAAGATTAAATTTTGTTTGTCCATCACCGTTTGTTGCTCTATCGCTGCGGACATGCAGTATAAGACAATTGGCATACCAACTCTCAAATTATTGATTATCAACAGTACAAGAATACTCTTATCCGTGCCGGCCGTCCCAGATTGGGATTAGTTTTCCAAAAAATAATATTGCGGGACGGCCCACCGGACACTATACCCGGCAAAAAAGACCTCATCCCCTTCACCATTAAGCTACCGGCAAAAGATTCTGCAAAAGCAGCATCCAAAAACCTGCTGGCCTTTCCTTTTACGGTCCGCCCACTGCTACGCGAAGCATTCTAACTTGCTGCCCCAATGAATATTATCTTAACTAATTTCTACTTTCTTTAGCCTCACATCACTTTCAAAACAATCTTGCCGTTGACGCGCTGTTGTGTGAGTCGCTCTGCCGCCTCGGCTACCTTCGTCCAGGGCAATTCCAGGTCGATAGACGTGTGAAGGCGCCCCTGTTTTACCAGGCCAATAAGGCGCGTCAGGATCGGAGTATAGTCGGAGCCAGGATCGCGGCCAATCCAGATACACCGCTTACGGTGAAATGGCCAGCCCGAAGACCCTATATTAAAAGTCGTCGGCTGGCGGGTGGAGTTGCCACAGTTGACACACACGCCGTCACGGGCAAGTGCAGTGAGCGCGGTAGCCAGGGTGTCACCGCCAACGGAATCCAGGATCACGTCATACTCTCCGGCAGTCTTCGCATCTGCTAGAGTAGTGAACACACCGGCGGGCTCCACGCCGTCCGCCTGCAGCCGCTGCAACAGATCTGGCCGCCGGCTCACGGCAAATACTTTGGCGCCAGCTAAAGCAGCGAGTTGGCAGGCTAAACGACCTACGCCACCGGCCGCGCCAGTGATCAACACACGGCGATCCAGTAAAGTACCCGCTACTTCCAAACAAGTTAAGGCGGTGGCGCCGGCCACTGGCAGGGAGGCTGCTTGTGTATAGGTAATCCCCTCCGGGATTTCTGCCATCTGAGCGCCAGGCGCGATGACATACTCGGCCCACGCGCCCTGCGCCACCAAGCCAAATACCTGGGCGCCCGCAATCGGCGAACTTCCGTCCCCGGCCGCTTTTTCCACGATGCCCGCAAAATCCCATCCGGGGGCATAGCTGGTGGTTGCGGCAAGTGCCGTACGCGTCTCACCCTGATTCAGGGAAAAGGCTGCCACTTTTATCAATGCCTGATTTGGCGCTGGAATAGGCATTGGGACTTTACGCATGACAAGGCCCGGGGTAGCGTTGGGATTGGTGATGACTGCCTGCATGTAACTTCCTTCGGTTTTCATTAGTTCTTCCATAAATCAAATTGAGTTTAAGATTTTCGGCAAAGGTATATTTGACCCTGGCGAAAACCGTTGATTTCAATCAACAAACTCACTTGACAGGATTTCTTAAC
>Ga0307510_10000445_pt1 | contig 40137 bp, 49 predicted proteins | sample 12_EM_MG_FD_207224 | JGI IMG/M metagenome (GOLD analysis project Ga0307510, IMG submission 207224) | Populus trichocarpa ectomycorrhiza microbial communities from riparian zone in the Pacific Northwest, United States - 12_EM | ecosystem: Host-associated > Plants > Roots > Unclassified | place...
CACTAGTCATCATGTAATGGGATGCTGCCTCAGCAAGTAATGGCCCTGAGCCAACAGTAGAGAAAAGCATCTCAAAGCCACTGGTGGCTATGGTGTAGAGCCGCATGTGGTGTTCGATCTGCTTGCGCACTAGAGATCGCGCATTTGGATCTGAGAAATCGAATTCCAGCGGGAAACGCACAGATAAACAGGCGATGGGTCAATCGGTGGGTGTTATTGAAGTGTCACCAGTATTTGTTTTGGTACGGTTGGGACCTCCCAGTAACTTCTGAGTAGCGAAGTGCAGCATTCCACTTTGAACCTGACCTCATCTTTGTCTATGAAGTCCCTGAGTTGCTTCCCCGCCTTAGAGACTCCATGTTTCTCATTTTCTGCCACCAGATTGAACCCAAGATAGTGTAGAAAGTAGGGCAACCTACTGGTAACATAATATACAGTATCAGGTGACTAGTGATGTGTTGTTGAAGCAGCCTCTGCAAACTTGATGGAGGTCAACCTCATATAGAGAAAAGGAATAAGCAGTGACCCACCTCCTTGGTCTTGTCAATGACTGTTGCAGCCTAAATAATTATGGCCAGACTAGGGATTGAACCTGGCATACTGGATATATACCAGGTGCTCTACCACTGAGCTACCTGGCCTGGGGAAATCAATCTGGAGTGGGGATTTTATGTGGATTGCCTCACTTTTGCCACTTTGAATTCATGGACAGATTGCACATCCAACAATGACTTCTGCAAAGAATGATTTACAGTACTCATTCACCTCTTCAAAGCTGTCACCTGCTGTCATGTGGTCATAAAAATGACCTGCCAGGAGCTGCTGTTGTTGTTTAAGGCTATAGGATTCTAGTGCACTAGTGGCCTGAGATGCTATCAGATCCATAGTGCTGTTAGGTCCTGGTGTCAAGGGTTGAGGGTAGCACTACCTTCAATGCTTTCCAAGTTCCAACCAATTCAATGTAACAAGAAGAAGGGAGTGGATGAAACCATGGAGCCTTCTCGCAACAACCTCCTGTGTGATATCATGATTATCACAATCTTCTAGTTCATTTAGTTCAAGAAGCCAGTTGCGCAGGTCTTCATCTGGAGGTGGATACACTGTAGACACTTTGAACATTCATGTAACCCGAGAGAATGGTAGCAAATCAGACCCTGAGATCCTTCTTTGCTCACAGGCACAGATATGATGGTTTTCCCAAGCTCATCCACCATTCGAGATTTACCAGTCCCTGATAAGTTGACAATGCTGGCGTGTTGTGCATACACATCCTTCTGGGTGAGGTAGACCGAGATCGTATCGAGGAGTACGTTATGGGCATTGGCTTCAAATCGACCTTTTCCAAGATTGTACAGTAGCTATGGACGCATGAGTAATATGTCAGATATTCGGGAACTACAATCTACCGGGGCTGGCCCATGCGGTGTCTTCTTCAAATGAAGATGGGGTTGATGGAGGTCGAAGGATTTCTGGGTAGAAAAAAACAAATCATGCGACGCTGTTCACGGGGAAGGCATACAAAGGACACTCACTGAGACGGCGGGCATTTGTGAACGACTTCTCCTGCCACTGGCCAATCAGGAAATCCTGAAGCCAGCCATGAGTATTGAGTATCTTTTCCACCATGGTGTCGTAATCATTCTGTCGGGTAATTTTTACAAGGATGCCCAGGAGTACAGCTTTGCGGTCCGAGAGGACCAACGGCACAAGAGATTGGGAGTAGATCTCAAGGATCTGTGCATCCAGGGCTGCATGGTCACTGGGGTTCCGTTCGTCCTTCACCATTCTGCTGCCCAGTTTCCCAGGAACAGCAAAGTCACCATCGCTCGCCACCTGGCCTGTAGGAGGGGAAAGTCCTAGCTGCACATCCGTGCCTTGGGGCCCCTGGACAGATGGCCCGGGTAGGTCCATTTCGACATCGCTTTCTTGTCCTCCATCATCTTGCAACTCCACTCTTTGTTTCACCTTCACCTGGTCAGTGTCTCCACCGGGCCGCTTCATTACAACGAGACAAGTGTTGTGGAGGAAGTGATGGGATGCAGAGAAAGTAACTCCTAACAGCAGGGACATGGCGCGTACACATAATTTCGGAGGTTGAAGGCACGTGATCTAAATTACTGTGTATAGCTAAATACTTTAAACTCCGCAAAACTACGTTTGCGGAGTTTAAAGTATTTCGGCCCAAGGCTTGGGCTTGCATCGCGTCACATTTTACCAAACAAATAATCAGTTGTATGTATCTGAAAGTCTGCCAACAATATATTCCTCTGTAGTGATAGGGGCATACTTTGCCTCGTTGCCCGGCCGGTTGCAACTTGGGAGGCATGAGATTTCTGTACCGCCATTAGGGTTGCAGAAGAATGCAATCGATTGGCGGTGAGGAGTCATCCCATCTAGGTTCGCGCTCTCCGCAGGAGGTGCGACGACCCGATGGAGTGTTGAACGAAGAATGTCGTTGCTCCATCGGGCAAGGAGATCACCGCTGTTCACGACGATAGTTCCGGGCTAAAAAAAATTGCGGGGCTCAGTTGGACGTTTACCTGGATGAAAAACGAGACATACTATCGGCTTTGCAGGCTGAAAGTGCTTTGTGTGTGGGTTCTGTACCTCGAGCCCACCAACACTATCTTGAAAGAGGAGAGTGAGAGTGCCATAATCTACCCAAGTTCTTGTCGTCACTACTCCTCACGGTCACGTTCGGAAACGGAACACACCAGAATGTGCTCCGGCGCGAGATTGCCCTTGCTCCAACAGTGATGTCTTGATAGAGGGATACGATAGTAGTCGAAGATTATGATACTGTTCGTTGATCTTATCTTCGAAGAACATCTCGCCCAGATCAAGACCGAGGGCGATGGCACGCATTACGATCGAATGTGTTTCATGGCAAGTCTGTTTATAATTGTGAGTCGGGAAACGGATGTATCGGTGGGCGCTGCGTACTTTGAAGAAATCCGTCATTGTTTGCCTAAATCCAGGGGCGTCGCTTTCCTGAGGCCAGTGGTTTCTCCAGGTCTCATCCCAGTCGCGACCAATCTCCATGGTCTCTTTCGTGTCTGGCGCCTTGTTGCGTAGTTCAGCTATCTCTGAAGAGTCTGTGGATTGCGTGACAAGTTCGCGGCCAATCTTCACATAGCCGCGGTTAGCCCGAGGGTCCTTCCATGCGAGTTGATCCTATGACAGTTGACGGTTCACATTCATCAGGGCATTTAGATGATCGGTAAGACCCCTACTTTGATGGAAGATGGCAAACGGAAAAATTCTGCACTCTGATTCAAAGGGTTATTTCAATTTAACGAGAGGCTGTCTCGTGACGAGCTTAAGGGGCAGACCTTTCTGAACACATTGTCCATCGTGCTCGATGGAATGCCGTGGCCTTGGAGGTAGATGAATCCGACCTCTTTGAACCCATCCACAATTTCGTCGGCCGTTTTCCGCTTTTCCGAGAGTGAGGTTGCATGTCGATATTTGCTAAGATCGATCAAGGGAATTCGAAACGTCTGGTCTGAACGAGTGTCCTATCAAATTCAAATACGATTAAACAGGACACTTCGGAACAAGCGGAAAGTACGGACGCGCGCGAGATTGGCCAAATTTCGACGGTGAGCGAAGAATGCATGAGTGTTGGACGACCTAAAGGTAAAAAGACAGCGAGCCATGTGTAGCATGTGCTGCACCGTACTTGTCGTTTGTGGCGGCGTAGCGCGCGAGTTGGGCAACTGCCGAGTATTTCAACGGCAGCATTCCTCACACCACCTCTCCCGGGGACAACGACTTGTACCTATCCATGGCCAACAGAGGTGCTCAGTACGGGACAACTCACGGTTCTCCACCACCTCCTTACGCATCGACTATACCCACCTTCGTACCACGTCCCAATTCTCCGTAAGTATTCGTATTTCGCTTGCCGTATCGACCTCGCTAACAGTGCCGAAACTTCAAGTCCTAGGATGCCGAATAACAACGGGTGGGTATCCTTCTTTTCCGATCCATAAAATATAATGCCTCACCGCTGTGTTGTAGCCCTAGGCCTAACGAAACGACATCGCTCGTGAACACAGATAAACGAAAGAAGCAGCTCAAGGAAAAGTTCCTCCACTACGCCGTCGCAACGCTCTTCATTCTCATGGTAATCAGCTTTTGGTCGGCCGGTCCGATGGTATCATCCGCCGTCCGACGCGAGATTGTCGAATGGGAACGCGTCCACGACAAGATGGTCCGCGACATCGAACGACTTCGTGACGAAAAGAGAGATCTTTCAGATGACGTCGAGATCCTTCGGATTCACCGCGATGAACAGCGTCGAGAGTGGGAGCTCGAGCAGGAAGAACATGAGAAGAGGAGACGTGGACATGAGCCTTTCTGGGGTCAACCTCGACTTTTGACTGCGCAGTGCCCGAATGACCGCTTCCGGCGCTACGAAGCACGCATGTACAACCTTCTTGTTGAGGATGACTGGTTCGCGGCATGTATGAAAGAGCCTATCAGGATTGCTGGGCGAACCCTCCCTTCCCCGCGCTCATGCATCAACCATGTTCGTCCCCTTGTTCGCTCAGATGGACCCCTATAACTTTATTTTATCCAGGGACTTGATAACGGTGTGCGTGGTTACTGGTCAATCGAGGTGAACACGCATGAGTGCCCGAGGACGATCTGGGATAGGGTGAGTCAAATATCTTTCACCTTTTGTTCACAGCGTCATGCTCACCACACATCCCCCAGCTGAGAAATATCTTCGGGTAATGACGACGAATAGTACGCACCACGTGGAAGAAGTGCACCGTAGCCTTTTTTTTTTTTGCTTCAATAATGCCATTAAAGAAATCTGAATTGTAACTATCCTGTGTTTACCCTCACTGTACAGAGTATTCGTTGGAATGTTTCCCCGAAATTAAATCTTCTTGCCCTCATCCATCCAATCACACATCGCCATCCGTCCACTACAGAGCCCGAGCATCAAAGGATTTAGAGCGCAGTTAAAGAGGTTCAATTGCGGGTATAATTGGCTGTGGCAGGCGATCGCAGACGCCTGAAGAGTGCCATCAACGTTTTACCTCCGTCCGGCCCCCATCTGTGTCAGATTATGAGAATATGTTGTTAGAACAGGTAGTCATCTGACGCACTCTCCGGCAGCCACCTCGGCGCAGCCCCGCTCAAACTCCTCTGATGCTTGGACCTCACTCCACCGTTCTACAGCAAAATCCTGAAAAGTCGCCTCATAAGTGCCGAAACATCAAATCAGACACGCTTTCGCCGCTTACCTCCACAAGAGAGTGAAGATCGTCCCACATGACCGAAGCCAGGAGTAAGGCAAAGCACGACTGAGGGGTGATCGTCGTCAACATGTGTTCCAGGGCAAGGGTAGCCAAACCGGGCAGTTCGTATCGATGTGCGATCTGATAAACCGAAAGCGCCGACGCCGGCGGTGGTGTCGAAGTTGGATGCGCATGTGGATCCCCAGAGGATGGCGTGGCGGATAACCGCGGGCGCGGGCGCTGTGCAGAGTTGGTGTAGTGCGATGACCCGATGGAGATGGGCGGTGTAGTGTGGCTGGACGAAGGGTGCACGGGTGTGGGCACGGTGATGCTGATTGGTGAGTTGTCCGGGACAGCACCCCGCCGAGGGGCTGCCGAGCTAGCAGAGCGAAGGGTGGTGGACGAAGACGGCGGCTTGGACGCAGGTGTTGGCCGTTGAACGGGATTTCGCATGCCTGTAGGGGTGGACTGGTTGCTCGTGAAGGTAGATTTTCCTTGGCTGGAGCCGCTCCCGCGCCCATCCACAAGTGAAGGAGCGCTATCGCCACTAGCCGCACTTACGATGTCGTCGTCTGCCGCACTACCCTTGTTAAACGTTTTCCAGTCCCACTCGCCAGCGGTTCCTCTCGTGCCCAGCCAGCGTACACTCCAGCCGGCACCAATGCCCTCCACGGCCGACCTCGGGTCATCTTCGTCCTTGAACAGAAGCCAGTTCGCGTAGACCCACTTGAGCAGCCAGTAAATGGTAACAAAATCAGCTTCCTCCACAACGACGGTGTGAATTTTGCGTTCCCCAGATGGCACTGTCTCGGAAAATGCGGAGGAGAGCATGGAAGCGAAGTATTCTGATCTGCGTATAAGAATGTCGGAATGGGCGTATATGACGCGCTTTCGGGCTGTGATTCGCGATGCACCAAAGGAATGTGAAGAAGAAGAGGAAAGCCGACTCTCAGAATTGGCGGTATTCGGTGGGGTTGGAGAGGCTGGAACTTGTGAGTATTCACGAGAGGCCTTTTCGAGACAGATGAATTGGACATCGCCTGTGTCTATAATTCCGTTAGCCCCGTCATGAGGAGATCAAATAAACTCTTGCTGACTAGAGTTATCTAACGAAGCTTCAAGTCCCTCGAGCAGATCACGGGGCACGTAATATGCCGAAGGATGCTGAGGAAAGAAGGGTCCCGTTGGGGTGTGGATCTGAATGCAGATCACGAAGGAGTCCGTTTGATGAATTCTTGGGTTCTCGAGTAGCGATGAGAGTGACGGCAAGGCACATTCTGGAGACGCCTAGAATCAGAAATGCGAAGGGGAAAGATACACCCCAATAGAAGCTTACGCCAAACTTCGTTGTCCTGCCTGAATGTCCACTCAGTTTGCCAAGTATCCCATGCCCAGTCGGCCCTCGCACCACGTTCCCCGATACGATCGTCTTGACACTTGATAGCAGCCAACATGGATGCCGCGATCTCGTACTCAGCATTGGGGTAGTCCAACATAAGACACGTCACATAGAGGGAAAGCGTGGGGAGGTGTGTCGTTGAGTGTTCTGTATCAGACGGCGTCCGCGCTGAAACCACCTCTAAGAATAACAGAAGGAAAGAATCGTGCATGCCACACACACCTATTTCAAGCTTGTATTTTCCATCTCCGAGCATGGGAGACTCTCTAAGAACCCCAAAATCATCACGGTCAGGCCCTGCCCTTCCATCTGTGGTCTCATCTGAACCTCGGCCCTCCACAAATTCCCGAAGCTTCCCGACATCCTGAACGACCCACTCAAAGGCCTGTGGGATACACGCGCGTCAGATCAAACCTCTGCTCAAACACCATGCTCCGAGCATACCGTGAATGACCAATGTCGTGTCAAATCGTCTTGGTTTGCAGAAGCGGTGGATACACCGGTCGTAACACGTCTTGCTGCCGTGTTCGTTGAGTGCCACATTGTGTTAGAAGAACTGGAGCCTGATGAAGGTCTTTGATCCCAGACTTCCGGTCGGGTTGTACCAGTTGATTGAACTGACAAAGAACTTTGGGAAGAGCGATGCGAGTAGGTCGACCATGGCCAATGTGGCCGGGACAAGACACGACCAGATAATGGCGCAGGTGAGGATTGTGGAGAACTATTGTGTGGCGTATGGTCACTGGCAGACATAGTCTACAGCCCTTAGTCTTTAAATCCGGCGAACAATGGCCGAACTTGAACGTGTCAATGGACTGTCAATATGTCAATGGTCACTTGTCCTCACAACTCAAACACGCTGCGGGATTCCACTTAAGTTCCCACGATGTTCAGGGGTCACAAACATACTGTATCTGTATCAATTCATCGTATACTATGCGACTACACTACCCGCAACCATCTGCCTCGCTTTTAATAGGTTGCCCAGAGGGGTTCTGGAAAGATACTCCGCATCACTGAAAGATTGTTTAGTAAAATGCCTACAAAGGACGATAGAAACCACGCACAACGCCAATGTTCTAACGCCTCGTTTTTTTGCCAGTCCACCAGCTGGTTGCTCGTATCATTGAGAACCCAGTTGTCTCCATTCTTGGTATCCCCACGAATAAGCCTCAGATCTACTTCACGTTCCCGAAGCGTGTCAAAGATCATGGCGCGGAGATGTGAGCCTCCATAGTCAGTCTCTGTCGGAGAGCGGAAAGACAGGGGCTTCGTAGAGGGAGAACAAAAGAACACCTGTAATACGAAACTCTGAGTGCCAGTCTTCACGTCAGAATATCGAGACTAACCAGGTTGACAAAGGTGTTGGAGAGGTCAGCTTGATTAGGAGGAAGATCGTGTAGCACGAGGCACTGGCCAAAACTCTTCTGTAATGTATAAAGGATTGCTTTCGCGGGATTTGAGTTTATCCTCCCCGCGAAGTTCTGATATGCATCAGCTAATGGGCACCGATGGTTCATAGCACGTGGGCCAGCTCACCACTGCGACCACGCCGTCAGGGTTCATAACGATCTTTAGGTCTTCCCAGAATTGAAGAGTGAATAAATGTGCTGGCACTCCGCCGCCAGAAAAGCAATCATGCACCACGTAGTCATATTTTTCAGTATTAGAGACCCCATGTTGTAGCGCTGTTCGTCGCTTCTCGGCGATAACAATGCGGGCATCTTCCAAAAAGACACGATCGCTGCCAAGATCGGGTAATCCAAAGTACTGACGAGAGGCGTTGTATACGGCAGGGTCAATTTCAATGACAGTTGTGTCGATAGTTTGCCTCGCAAAGGACGTGACTGCAACACCAGCTCCCAGACCACTGTAAGAGATCAAGATCTGCTGTGACAATGTAGGATGGAACACAGGAGCCTACATGAACAGTGCTTTTTCCTGGCCACTTTGTATTGCTCGACCAGTGGTGTCAACCAAGCGAACAGCCTCTTGTAACACAAATGCGCTATAAATGGAATCTCCTAGAGGTGTGCCTTCAGCATCGAGCAGAGGAGCACTGTCACCTCGGGTCGAAACTTGGTCCCCAATCCAGACACCGCCCAGGATGGAATGTGATGCACGGAGATATCTGAGCGAAGGTGGCTGGTGTTCGTGCGTGCCAGGTACCCAGGAATCAGATGGTAAAGACTCGCCAACTACTATTGTGCCAGTGACGGACGCCAGTGACGATAGAATCCGCAGTGGGAAGTTCGGGTGTGTGTAAGGCCTTGTCGTAGGTTGCGGCAACAGAGGGGGGCCCAGGAACCAAAGCAGAAGGGGGAAAGACAGAACGACAATCCATGTAAGGAACCAGCTCGAGGAAGAATGCATCAAGGGCCTGTCGCGATTACGGTCTCGTCCCATCCGGAAAGACATCACTGCCGTAGGTGTGGAGGGGAACGCATAGAGCGCGATAAAAATTCCACCAATTATGCGGAGCTAGGATGTTCATGAGGCTTACATTTTTGGGAAGGTTGGTCTTACTACTCACGATGCTATTGTTAGAGTATCCGAAGCGGTACGAATCTATCAAGCCACCCCAGACTGGTTGAAGTCCAACGGTGCTCGTGGCACACGCCGGAAGAATCGTAAAGCGCGCAGTGGTGTTATTGGATGTATGGGCCTCGAATACCGTCTAGATGCCGTGAGCACGTCAAAAAGACTGGAGAAGAATCGCATATCCATACCATTATACGTTTCACCAGGGAGACACCGACGTAAAGAACTGGAAAGAGAACAACCAGGTGCGTGGCTATGGAACCAATGGCGGGGTTCCCAATCCTTCCAGTATATAGTGCTGTCCAATAGGAGGAGGCAGGGATCAAGGCAACTAAGCAACCCAAGATGGCGAAAGAAGGCCTCAAAGGCGGTACAGGTCCAAATGCGCCCGCGATGGTCGCAACCCAGACAACCTTTTCGAGGTGAAGGTGCACGGGAACGCTCCCATACAATGAATCCAAAGCGAGGGCGTATAGGAAGGTAACGAGTGAGTTTGATGCGATGAGCAACAGAATAGGAATGACGAGCGCGATGTAGAGATGGGACTTGTGCTCCTCTACTTGGGGTTGTGGCAGCTCCTGAGAAGGGACTGGGACGGCCTGCGTGTTCCCTGCCTTTTTTTTCGATGCCGGGGCGTTATCTCGTTTTCTGCGTGGTTGTTGGGGCATTCTTCGTAGCCAAATGTTAACTACCAGCCGCGGCGCGGCTGCCTGTATATATGCACGGGACGCGGCGGACCGTCTCGGCAAACATTCGTGGTGTTCCAAGTGCTGATCTGTTTCCGACTCGGAGGCTACGCGCGCGCGTGGCTGTGTTCGCTCCACTTGCATTTCATCTACTACTGTAATACCCACGGCTGGATCTTGGGTCTATCATCTCTTAGTCGTTACTCGTATCAAAGAGCTCGAAGGATGGAACACAGTCCTCAACCTCACAGCGAACCCACTCTCATCTTCGACACTTTCGACATCGACCTGGTTGTCAAGGTGCTGTCGCACACCGTATTCAGTGAGTCTCGTCTCGAGGTTCCTCCGCCTTTGAATATTCTGATACGGGGATATCAGGTCCATTCTTTCTCTTTTTTCAGCCTGTCTTTTTCTTCTTCCATGGCAGCAAGTTAACTGATACTCCCGTCGTGGTATCATCCGTATATTGGGCATTAGTGTCATTGTTCTGTGCGTCGTCTCCTAGCCCTAGATACCTGGGACAAACATTTCTCTCCAGGGTTTTTAAAATGGTATTCAAGGTTGTATCGCAATCAAGGAAGTTTGCTCTTTGGGCCGGGCCCACTTGACTGGGGTGAACAAATCGTGCTCATCACCGGAGGTTCGAGGCAGTCTTTGTTCACGTCACACTTCTTTAAATCATCTACACAGGGGCTTCTGGAGTCGGGGAGTTGCTCGCAAACACTCTGGCAGTCCGCAATGTGACAGTTGTTGTTCTCGACATAAAGCCTATCATCACCGAGAACTGTGCGTGCCCTGTCACGGACTCACCACCGTTACCTTTGCCAATTGAATTTCAGATAATATCACTTACTACAAATGTGATGTGTCAAAATGGGAAGAGGTTGAGGCGGTCGCAAAGAAGGTCATCGAGGAGGTAAGGCTCCATTTTCCTCCGTTGCACACGATCAAGACCAGCTTCGTCAGATCGGCCACCCTACCGTGCTCGTCAACAATGCTGGCGTCGTCCAAGGGAAGCTTGTCCTGGACCTCTCGCCAGAAGATATTAGGCAGTCTGTGTCCTCAATCCCCACCGTAAAATAAGCAATGTTTAACCTTCACGCCAGAACCTTCGACGTCAACACACTCGCTCACTTCTGGACCTTGAAGGCATTCCTCCCAGAAATGATCAAAAAGAAGTCTGGTCATATTGTCAGTGGCACCGTCCTTATCGTTAATATCACTATTGTTGACCAGCTGTACAGATCACCGTAGCTTCTATCGGCGGTCTTTTCGGGATCGCACAGATGAGTGCGTATTTTGCATGGTTTCTATGTGTGTCCTATGACTGAAATAATCATAGCCGATTACAATGCATCCAAGGCTGCCAATGTTTCACTGCATGAGTCATTGCGGTACGAACTTGACAAGCAGTGCGTCCATCGAAGCCAAACTAAAAAACGACATCTAACACCTGTGACCTAGTTATCACACACCCCAGATTCGTACCAGCCTTATACTACCAGGCCACATCATGACACCTCTTTTCTCAACCGTCCGATTCCCAAACAGCATGCTTTTTCGATCCTGCTTCCCTTCCTTGGAGCCTATTGCTGTCGTAAAGGCAGTTATTGCAGCGTTGGACGAGCAGCACTCGCGGACAATTTACCTGCCGTTCTATGCAAACTTCACCCCAGTGCTTCGCTTACTTCCTAGCTTTCTGAGGGATTTCGCGCAATGGGTAAAAATATTTGACCCTGCTTCCCATCCTTCACTAACATTCTGTACAGTATACCAATGCAGATTACGCCATGGCAGATTTCGTGAAGTCTTCTGGCCGCCGAGCAGATGAAGGCCCCGTCCCTGACATATCTCGTCGTTCCAAAAACGACTAGGAAGCAGTACACAGTGACGAAAAGATATGTAGTTCCTAGACGGTACTCCACTAATTTATGGTGTCTTTTCGAGGGCTATGACTTGACACCTTCAGAGAGCCTGGATTTTTGCCACGCAATTTATGCTTGCTCCTCGGTGACTGGAAGAAGTTGTAAGGCTGTGTACCAATACATGGACCTGGTCCCAACCGACATGAAAGTACGTGGTTAGATTGACGCTACCAGATCGTGCGAGTGCCAAATTGTCCCCGCGCAAAGGACAGAGAAGTGATGATTCAGAGACTCGGAAGTCATAAAAATTACATGACCGGAGAAAGTACATCGTCTGGATTCCGCGGTATTGGCAGTCAGACGCCCGATTGCCCAACGAGTTGTGCATGATGCAATATATGCGATATGGCATGGGGGCATGTAAACATATAACGAGTAGACGTTAAGACATTCCGTCCCCTAGCACGACATCTGGGCTGTTAAGCTTCCTTAACAGCATACTTCCTCCGTGGGAAGTGAGCATCCTTCTTACGTTGCTTGAGGGTTTTAAGAGACTTTTCGTGCTACGACCAAATTTCTCAATTGACGTAGTTGAAAAGGCGGTGTGAGAAGAAACACCCACCTTGGTCAACCGCCGCCGGATAGCACGAGTCTTCTTCGGTCGAAGGTCAAGGGGAAGGTATTTCTTCTTCTTGTAATGCTCTCGAGTACCTTGGCGTAATTTTTGGTTTGTCACAGTGAGCACCCGGGCGATCGACTTGCGCACGGTGTTACTGTACGTGGATGAGCCCCAAATACTATGACATGAGAGGTATAAACGTACATCTTGGTCAGCTTGGATGCTGAGCCGCCGGCGATCTTCTGTACGCGCAACGTGAGAAGCTCAGTTTTCAGCTCTGTCAGTTGCTTCGCCAAGTCATTCTTGGTCCTGTCAAGTGAACGCCCTGCTCTCAGCAAAACTCGCACCACTGGCACAGAAAATCCAGACGCACTTGGACTGAAGTTCGTACGCCTTGACTTTGTTCGGCATCGCGTGAGGAATGACTGGGATGAAGGAAGACGTGTGAGCGAGATGAAACACCGATTTGAACAGAGATAATTACATTGAGACGAGCGGCCTTGAACGTGTTGCAATGGCGGTCGATATTCACCCCACAAATGGCCGATAGGATGAATTATACAGTTCTTCAGCCACTTCCCACGGCTGCTCATTCACAAATGCCGGCCCGACATTAACCGGCAAGGGGCAAATCCTACTCAGTCATGACTTCGCGACGGAGCTTGTTTCGCCCTTGTATCGACCTACATGACGGCCATGTGAAACAAATCGTGGGCGGCACACTCTCAGAAACGGACCCAGAGTCCTTGAAAACAAACTTTGTTGCAAAGTATGCTATGGGACCTCCTTCACCTAAAGTAGCTAAGTTGGCTTTAAGAGAGGCACCTGGGGACTTTGCACGCCTGTACAAACTACACGGACTCGAAGGTGGACATTTGATTAAGCTTGGAGCGGGGAATGATGAGGCAGCCAAAGACGCGTTGAGAGCTTGGCCAGGTCAGCTTTGGACCTGCGGTTGCTTGGTGATGGATCATGAATCTATGGTTCAGGTGGATTACAGATCGGTGGCGGAATAACTGACAAGAACGCTGTGTCATGGATAGAATGTGGAGCCAGTAAAGTGAGTCTCCTAGTCATGTCGCGTCTTTGCCGTGATCGGAGTTTCTCTGCTCAGGTCATCGTTACCTCGTATTTATTTCCCGAACAAAAATTCTCTCTGGAAAGACTACAGACGATGTCATCTCTAGTGGGGGAAGAGCGCCTAGTCGTCGACATCAGGTGTGTCTGCTTGCCGGTATCACACTAAGGACCTGGTACAAATATCAATCAGCTGCCGTCGGAGAGGACATAAGTGGATGGTGGCGATGAACAAGTGGCAAGACATCACCGACACAGAAGTCTGTCAAGGTGCGAAGTGGTCAACTTCTGACACCGAGACATCCGTGCTAGAACCTCCTTGCAGAGACATTAAACTTGCTATCGGACTATTGCAGGTAGGAGTGCTCTGCTGTTCTAGATTACGCCATTCATCCAGGATCGAAGCGAATTTCTTGTGCATGCAGCGGATGTGGAAGGGCTCTGCCAGGGAATAGATGATGATCTCGTTGCTCGTACGTGTCCCTGTGGCTTTACATTTCTGCGCTAAGCGGAGTAGTCCTCGGTAAATGGACAACAATCCCGACGACGTACGCCGGAGGTGCTAAAGGTAAGATAACTATGGCCAGAGTGGCTCGTTCTCACCATCGTTAAGATATTTCGGACTTGAGCACAGTACAACGGCTCTCAGATGGAAGAGTTGATCTGACCTATGGCAGGTTAGCTGCTTTATTGCTTTGGGAGACTTGTTCTGATCGTAGTGTTATCAGTGCTCTCGATATATTCGGAGGAAATCTGGTCAGGTTTCAGGATTTGGTCGATTGGAATAAGACTGTTCTCTCGGGGCCGTAAAGTAATTTGGCTCCCATAGACGAGAGAACAATTGCATTTGGCATCTTCTCATCTCATTGGGACATGGTTAGTATTGTACGTGGAGCTTATGGCTTCACCTCTGGGCTATATTGAACGTCTGAGGACGTCTTCAGTAGCTCAGCGAAGCTTCCAAAATTCTCGTCAAATGCTCTCTGCCATCCTCACCGGCAACATCCCCGACACCTGGAGCAAGATCCAACACACGCCGTTGCGGCAAGGTTCCTTCTACAAGCATCGGCACGTCTGCTTTTGAATAACCAACGGCCTCGAGGCCCCTTGGCACACCAAGGCCATCCAAGAAGGACGCAATGGCTTCAAAAAGATGGCAGCCAACAGCGCTGTCCGGGATGGAGGTTATGGACTGGTCGAGAGGAGTTGTCTGCTTGAAGACAGCGAGTGCCTGGCGGTGCTTGTCGGGGGAAGATGGCGCGGTAAATTGGAAAACGGCAGGGCCAGTGAGGGCGACGCTGATCCCATGGGGAATAATTGGGTGGTCAACTTGATAGCCAGCATGTTGGTACTTGGGACCTTTCTTGTTGAGTCCAGAAATCTGTGAACATGAGCATGAGCAGAGGTCAAAACCGCAAACAGTGACTTTACGGGATAGCTCATGCCGTGGCACAGGTGGACGCCAGCATTACCGAACCCGATACCGGCGAACGACGCGGCCAACCTACAGAGAAAATGATACGTGAGCAATCCTTGATATCAATGAGACATAGAATTACAGTAATTGGCGACGCGCTTCAGTATTGTCCTTGTCTTGGGCCACCTTGGGAAGGTACTTCACAGTTTGTTCCAAGGCCCAGAAAGAAAATATATCGGCAACTGGATTGCTGCCCTGATATGCCGGTCTGAGGATAGGATTTGCGGGTCTTGGCGACCGTTCCGTGTACCTGCAGCAGGTGGATTAGATTCGAGCGGTAAGGGCGACAGCCAAACGGACGGTATTGCGGTGAAACTCTCCAAACTGTGGAAGAGTACATCGAGGCCTGCGCTAATATGCACGGCCGTGGGGCAGGACTCTGTGTTGAACGTGTCGACGACCCCAAGAGTGGGCTTCAACGCGCGACTGGCAATGCCGGTCTTGAAGGACTTGGAAGTGATATCAAGGATAGCAGTGCCGGTGGTTTCAGAGCCAGTCCCAGCAGTAGTCGGAACTTGATGACCTTCAGTCAGTTCCACGGAAGATTAGCACACGTTGGACATACCGGCGATCAGAGGACGTAGGGGCTTTGAGATGGGCAGACCCTTCCCTATTGGAGCATTGATGAAGTCGTACAGGTCTGCGTCGTGGTAGACAGTGAACCTTCGGATATGTCAGTACAGCCACCAGATTCGAGGAGGAGCATCGTACAGGTTGGCCGCTTTAGCGGTATCAATGACGCTTCCACCGCCCACACTTTACGTAAACGTGAGCAAGGGTAGCCACCCTGGGGGTTGAACGACTCACGCAAGGAAGTGGGAAAAGTCATGTTGTCTTGACCAAGCAATTGCTTCCCGCCAGCTGTCCTCCGTTGGCTCCGTCACAACTCGGTCGAATATCTCAAAAGGTAGATCCTGCTGCGAGGAGAGCGACTCGATCGCCTTGGGTAGAAGTCAGGTTTGAATGCGTGACACATCAGCAGTGAATCAACGTGCCATCTTCATGGGGAGAAGATTGGCAACGTTGGAATCTGTGAAAACAGCCACCTACGATACTCCTCATATCAGTATCGCGCCACGTCCCGGAACACGGAACTAACTTTGGTTGCCTTCATGTTCTTCAAGTCCATACCGACCTCGCGGGTGACGCCATCTCCAAAGCGAAGGTTGGATGCGGCAACCTGTGTGAAAGGTTTACCAGAACCGCATAAGGTAAATAAAGCGCTAATAATACCTCGAAAGCATACTCCTTTTCAACTCTTTGGACTGGCGTTGCGAGTCTTCGGAACTGATTAGCGATCGCATGAACGTTGTGAGGTGTATGGGATCCATGACAGGGACAGTTGGTATGTTGGGAGGCGTTGATGAGCCGCAGAATGGCAGAGCGAGACGGGGTCATGGATGTGGCAGAATGGGGAATTGATAATTACGTTTCCTGGGGTAAATTTGGGTTACACACCCGGTCATTGGTGGACTGTCATTTGCCAACGAACTTCATCGAACTTCGCACGGCGAAGCTGAAGAGCTGAGCGCTGAAGCTTTGAAGGTTGATTGATATATTGCTCACCCTGAAAGTGATTTTCAGACAGTTCGTGAATGATTGTTCGGTTCTCGACCTCTCTTCAAAAATGATCAGTCAGAGATTTAAACTCCCACGTACCGAAAAGGACAAAGGTATAATAAATTAGGTTCGCTTCAGGTTCTCTGCAGGCCCCGGATTCACTTCCACCCTCATTCTACGCTCCTTTCTTTTTCCTTCGTTTCCCTTTATTCTGGGAAATGAAATCCTTCATTCATTCGTTCACTTTCGCTCTTTTATCTGCCACCGTCCTTGCCGTCAAGTTCCCAGTGAGGAAGTCCAGCAGTAGACATTCCCTCTCGTCCAGGTCTGGGTCCTCAGGCGTATCCACGTATAGCCCCCATGTCTTGGCCTCGTCCTCCGCTGCTTTGCCAAGTGATGCTTTTCTCAGGTGTGTGCCGACTTTTGGTTTCTAGAAACGCCCTGCCCACTCAGCTTGCCCCAAGCACCGTCAATGACATGATTTATATTGCCAATGTGCGTTCCATATTCATTAACCAGACTTGTTCGTTAACTCGCAGTATAGGTCACTCTCGGAGGCGTCGGTGCGTGTCCCTGATCTGATTTCAGAGCCAGTCGTTTCATCTACGGATAGACTACCATTTGCAAATGGACACGGGCTCGTCTGACCTTTGGATCATGGGGCCGACATCACCACTACCCAACTCGAATCAGACGGTGGGTGTTTGGTCGAGTTTTTCATCCTGCATGGCATCTGACAAGGTGGTTAGTCAACGACATATAATCTGACGGTATGCCTTGGTCTCTCTCCTTCCTGGGTGATCTCAGCTCACCTGACCTTCACAGTATGGTATTGGGTGGGCCTATGGCCACATATCCTACTCTACCGTAGAATTTTCTGGGTATCTCGTCCCCTCTGTATGATCTACGATAGGCTCTGAAAGCATTTTCTTTCAGCATATCCGTCCCAAATCAAGCATTTCTTGACGTGTCCAGTGCTCAGAACCCCGCCATCTCCTATGGTACGAGTGGTATCCTAGGCCTAGGCTTCACCTCCCTCTCTACTATCGATGCCCTCGTCAATAAGACGGGTTCATCGTCGGGGCGCAGCCTTTTGTACAATCTTTTTCTTGACAATCCCAACGAGCCCAACTTCATGGCATTCTCTTTGCAAAGATCCTCCGACCCTACTGCCGATGTTCAAGGGACATTTCTCATCGGCGAAATCGATTCCGAGTACGCTGCGGTCAATCAAACTTCACCGATTCCCACCTTCCCCGTGTCCAGCCCTACACGCTGGACCATTCTGCTGGACGCTATTTTGGTTGGAAACTCAGCCATTTCTCTAACTACCAGCGTCCCAAATGCGCCCTCAAACAGAGCAGTTGCGTTACTGGATAGTGGAACGTCCTACAGGTGTGTTAATATGACCTCACTGTTCGACTCGTGACTCTGAGCATTTAACAGCTACGCGCCACCGGAGGTGTGCAATGCGATTTATGGTAATATCGATGGAGCACAACTGGATCCACAAAGCGGTCTATGGTTGGTTCCGTGTAAGACCGAGATTGACGTCGCCGTGCAGATCAAGTAAGGGTCATCCAATTGTCATGTTATTGCACAATCTCACAATTTCCTCAGTGGCCAGGTCTTTCCCCTCCATCCCCTTGACATGGTCCCGACAAGCGCCTCCTATCCAGGCAGTTGCGTGGGCTCCTTCGTTCCCAAAGACATTTCATCCATAGCCGCTGGTAACTTGTAGGTCCTTCTCTCAAGCAGATCTAGGGTCATCACTCAGCATTTCATGTTAACTGCCAGCGATATGATTCTTGGCGACAACGTCCTCCGTTCTGTGTATTCTGTCTATGACTTTGGTGATTTTGATTCATCAGGAAAAATGGGGGACCCATATGTCAAATTTCTTTCCCTCATCGACCCGGATGCAGCGTCCAAGGACTTCGCAACTGTTCGGGGCACCGTCGCCCGCACGAATATTACGTATAATGCAGAAAACTCGACGGCCGCAGCTGCTGGCAAAACTACGGTCTCCCTCTCGGACGACATCACAAATACACTGGACAAGATCAACATGTACTTCCCCATCATGTTGGCCATTCTCGGGCTGAACGCCCTTGTCATCCTTCTACTCGCCATTGCTGTCTTTATCTATCTCTGGCGTCGCCGGAGTGCATCATCTGCGTTATTGAAGCGAAGGACGGCTCGGCGGCTCACACCGGTGCCCCTCGGGATGCTATCCACGGACACGTTCTCCCCGCCGCCTGATGCACTGCCACGACATTCATCGCGCCATACCTATCAACCTGTCTCGGTGGCACTCAGCGAAGACACGTTTGTCCCGCCTTCCCCCTCCTTCCACCACGACGGGAGCGGTGGATTCAAAGGGCGATCCCTCGACGACCGCCCCAAGTCTGTGGCGTGAGTTGTGAGGCATTTGGGTTACTACAATAGACTGCCTAGGCCTAACAGGTCAGTGTCTTTCTCAGTCTGGTCTGGTTGGTCATACACACAAGTCGCATTTAATCGCTATATCACACATTCTCTGCACTGCCTTGCTATGCCACGTGTGTTGTCTCAGTTGTAAATGTACGGTACATCTATGAACCGCAGCCTGCCCCTTGCTACCGGACGCATCGCCCACTAATGCGCTCACACATACCCCATGTTGATATTTCACATATTGGACTCATACTATTGGACATAGTTTCCGTATTCTCGGACCAATGATATACGCTAGTTTTCTTGGGGTAATCGTATTCCTGGATCTTGTGGCACGATTTCCATTCAATAGCAAATTGCAGAACGAGTGGTGATACTAACAATTAGACACCCTTGCCCTGTCGGAGTGGCGATGTGGTGAAACTGATCACAAGAGAGGAGTTGGCTGGGCTGGTATAGTAGTATGATACGATGGGATATGATTAATACCTACAGGACATCCGATCAGGGTAGACACGTTCATTTGTGATATTTTTCCAAAAACGATTCGGCCCGTCTTCGGAGATCCGACCATACCTCGGGCTTGGATTGCCCAAGTTCTGCATCAGCACCGAGTCTCCCCGTGCCGTCCTGATCAGGAGGAAGGGACGGAGGAACGGTTCGGAGCACCTGGACGATGCAGAGTGCGAGCGAAACGTATGCTTTCTTCTCCAGCGGTTCCAACCGTCTGAGAGCCGAGGACGACTCCCAAACGTCGAGGAAGGAGCCGTACGCGTTCAAGAGCTCGAGGCAGCGCCGCTGTTCCTCCCGGAGCGCCACGATCGCGAGTTTGAGGAGGTACACCCAGGCCGTGACGGGCATGGACCCGTGCATGGGGCCCTGCTGCTGCAGCACCGCGCGGGCTATGCGCAGCGCCGACTCAGCGTCTTCGCAGCGGTAGCAGAGCTCGAGCGCGGACACGACCGTATTCTCGTTCGGCGGCGGCAACGCCAGCTTTTCGTTGTTGTTGTTGCGACCCCGCCCCGGCGCGGTCATCCACTCCACCCACTCGGCCGCGTTCTCCCCGCGCGCGGACGAGGTAGAGCCCTCCTTGGCGAGGAGGATGTGCGCGTAGAGGAATTTTTGCAGGTGCCACGGGCCGAGGATGGCTCGTAGCTCGCGCGAGGACATCACGCTCTGCGCGTAGTGTACGGCCTTGTCTGGGTGGCCGGCTGCGATGCAGCCGTCGAGGGTCGCGCCGAGTATCCACCTCGTCGGCGCCACTTTGGGCGGCGGCCGCGGCGGCGAGGGGGAGGAGGAGGACGGAGGTGGGGGTTGGTCCTCGCCTGCCGGTCGGGGAAGGCCGCAGATGTCGCGCAGGATATCGAACATGAGCTCGTGATCTTGTGGCTCTCCGCGCGAGAGAACTTTGATGATGGCGTCGACGGAGCGCGGCTCAACGTGGTCTTGCAGTCCCTTTTCGAGGCTGCGCATGTGCCGCCGCCAAGCGTACTTTGCATCAGACACCGACTGCGCGACGACCTCCGGTTCTGTCCCCGGCGAGGCCACCCGGTCGGCCAGGACGCTCAAGAGGGAGCTGTAAACTTTTGCGTGGGGCGCTAGCGGACCGTCGGCGTCCAGTTCATGGAAGACGTCAAAGGCCTTTTGGTACTTGCCAGCCTTCCCGAGGATAGAGATGTAAAGAGAGATGGGGTATAGGACGAATGAGGCGCCAGCGGCATCGTGCACCAGGTTGTGAGGCTCCTCGATGTGCTGTTTTAGTTGTGCGTACACGGCGTGCACAGATTCGAGCTGCTGTGAGTACGTAGCCCAATCCTCGACGGCGGCGTAACCGTTCATCATTGTGGCATACGTCCTGACGTTCGGCACGAAACCGCGACGTTTCATCTGTACAACATGACCAGCCAGCCAAACTTAAGCACCAACCACCCAAAACGGATATGACGGAAGTGGCATGGCATGATGACGAGTGGGGGACATACATCTGTGAAGACGCTGTACGCGAGCTTGTATTTCTTGGCGTTCATGCATTGTTGGACGAGCGTGTTCCACACCTTGATATTTTGGGCGTTCCGTGGAGCGCTTTGGAGCGTGGTGACGGCAAGGTCCACATCGCCGCTCTCGCAAAGCGTGATGAGTCGCCTGGAAAGTTCATAAGGTTGCAAATACGAGCGCTCCCGCTCTCCGTGAGATGGGGATGACCCGGGACGACGTGGAGCTGCTGAAGGCTTGGCAGAATGCAGCACGGAATCAGTGGCCGCCGTTCTTGTTGTTCGTGGTGGTGGCGGCCGTGGCCGGGGTGATTTTGATCCAGCGATGGAGCGTGGTTGCTTTTTCTTGCCGTCCGAGTCGAGAGCGGACGGGCTGGTCGAGAACGAACGCACTAGGCTAGGTCCCTGCCAACGCGGGGCGGACGCGAGCACGAGTGTCGCAAAGGTGCGACATGCCAGCAGACGCATTGACGACGCGGGAACGGAACTCCGGAAGAGGGGTCTAGAACGAGGCAGCATCCGCATCCGCAATCGCGCCGGAGAGGCGAGGTCAGCGCGAGGATGTTAGATTGAATACGGTGGTGGTAACTGACTGAACCCAATCTGTGCTGGCTGCTTCGATTGATTGATTGTTGCTCCGCACGATAACTCCACAGGGAAGCCCCACACCTGATCCACTCTTCGGTTCTTTGTCCTTACGGTGTTCAGTATAAAGGTGACCCACCGTTGGGGTTGATGCGAGACACGCGCTGCTGTATGTGTATGTGCCAACTCGGAAAATGATGCTCGTCAAGCTACCCGCGCTCATCGGACCAACCCTCATCGCCGTCTTCCTCACGGCACTGGTGCATGCTCACCCTATCTGGAACATCTTCAATACCAGAAACTCCATCGATTCCCTCGTCACCGGCTCTAGCGTCCTCCTTGCAGGAGGCGTAAAGTTTGGTGTCCTATATTATCTCACCACGCCATCGCCTCCAGGTACGAGCGCTGTAGGGACGGATGTGCATGAACCCCGTCTCACACGAGGCCTGCAGGCTCGACCGGAAACCTCACGGTATCTTTCTTATCCAGCCGGGATGAAGCCCCGTTATTCTTCGTGCACAATCGTCATCTCTTTCATTACACGAACGATTCGGACATCTTCCATGTCAACGTCTTGAACGTCACCGGAAATGCAGACGAACCGCTGCCTTACAAGTTGATCCTGGGAAATAAGCACGGTGGCCTCCTGGACGCCACGTGGCGCTGGAGAGGGGCGTTTTTGCACGTCGACCATGGCCAAAGGACCAATAATGGCCTGTATTACATGTGCTCGTCGTCCAGAGACGGAGAAGAGGGGGTCTACACCTCTTTTGACCTGTAAGTGCAACTCACTCATGTGCCATCGAGAACAGGAGAGTTAACCCCAGAAAGTATATCGCCGCCTAAAGGGTGCAAAGTAGTTACACTCCATAGCTTCGGTACGGCTGCTACCCAGCCGAAGCAACGCCCATTATTTGCATAGTTGGTTAGCCTTTCATCTCCAATCAATCCAGTTAGTTATTGGCAGACAGTCCGACGGGTTCATCCCGGGTTGAACGATCGCATTTTCACCGTCTACAGTTATATAAATCACTTAGACAGGCTGAGATCTACACGCCGAGCCAAAAAGGTGGCAAAGAATAAAGTGACGAAAGCGATGGACACAACCTTAGGCTTCTGTAAATGCGCCGACAGCGGAACTTTATATGTGACCTACGCCAAACTCGTCAGCGGCGTTCAAATCACCGTCCGTGCAACGACTCACGTAGATCAATCCGCTGTGCTCATCGGTCAAATCCTCGAATGATAACGTGACAGCGGGGCGCCCAATTGAATCGAGATATGTGATGTGCGTCGAGTGCTGTTGGGTAATCGGGGCGAAAGGAGGAAAGACCTTGATGTCACTGTAAAACCCTGTTCAGCAACCACACAGGGACAACACTTTCGAGTTCACGCCAGCTTACGTTGCACCTTCCGGCAATGTTATCTTCACTTCTGCCTCATTGACAACGGCACCCGGAATGACGGTTTGGACCGGAATGCCAATGACATACCTTCCACTGCTGGCGTCATATCCAGCCGAATCCGCGAGGGGTGAATCCCACCCAATGGTGAACGAGTAGTTCCAACCACCCATGAGAGGATACCGTGGGCGCAACTCCAGCGTACTGTATTGCTGGTTATCCGCAGCTTTGGGCACAGATGGCGCTGTACGCAAACGCGACGTGGACACATTGCCATTCAGGTCATAGTAGTATGCGGAATGAATACCCGGAGGAAGGTGAAAGGTCAGGGAAGGAATGATGTGTGGCGGCATACGATTGTAATAAGATTGGCTTTGGTGCACGAGGCGTGAAAAATGCCCTTTGAGCCTATCAATAACGTTAGAACGGAAGCGGTGTGGATGCAGATAGGTTAGAGGCGTACTCAGGCCCGGCGTTGCGTAAGGCAATGTCGTTCTGAATGTTCAGGTTAGCACCCCAGTGGCTGATCTCCGCAGAACGCTTCAGGGACATAATCTCCACCACCGGGGCGGCAAAGAAGTAATGGATCAAGATGGGTTTTTGGCGCTCCTTGATGAATGCGGCGGATGCGGATGGAGGAATGTTGTTAAAGGGCCCGTAGGTGATCGTTGCGCCAGATTTTGTCGCGATGTTATCAGTCGTGAACACGTCCAAGCCCTCGGGGGTGGTGTACGAGATGATACGAGGTGATGGCGCACTGAGGCCGTGTTTATTATTGCGCCATGTAATACGCGTACGGTTAGTTAGCACGCACCGAACTTTAATCCTTTGCGTCGCAGTCTTGTACGGACTAAGCACGAGCAGGTCACCCTCATACCTGAGCGCCTGGTCACCTTCCTGGCCAACCTGTGGGGGCCAAGGATAGGTGGTGTGCGTATGAACGGTCTCTACGACAAGGTTGACCGTGCTATTGACGCTCAGAGATTGTGGGAGGTTGACGGTGTACGAGTAGGTGCCACTGCGAGGGACGAAGGACGCGTCAACATAGATTTTGTGGAGGAGTGCGTCCAGGACTCACTCTTGTGGGTCGAGTAAACCATGCTCGACTTGCAAAGGATTGCTTTGACCCTTGAGCTTTGCCTCGAGCCAGCTCACCGACGCTGCCTCTTTCTCTCCGAGGCTGACGACGTATCTCTGCGCGTCATCGTCTAGTGCCCGGATGGCGTACGTTGTTGTGACGGGGACGAGGGAACCACCAAGGTCGACGGTGCGCACAATGGCGGTATTTTCAAACGAATGAGAGGCGGCAGAGACAAGGGTACACGAAAGGCCGGCCAAGGCAAGAACTGGCAGACGAAGCCAGCTGCGCAGAGCCATTGTTGGTTAATTTTGTTTTGGGAGAATGTGTTGGTGTGTGAGGGAAGGTGATGTGTAAGTTAAGTGTCTACGTGTCTAATTTGGGCATCGGCTACCACGTCCACATCGAACTCGGGTTCCGCAGTGGCTTGTCTTCCCGCACGAGTCCCGCAGAAACTATTCTCTTCAATTTGCGAGCGCGCTCCTTCTCCAATAACTCTTTTCGTGTCTTTCCCTCCCTCAACACCACACTCAATCGCGAGTCCGGGTGCACGCGAATCCCAGATTTACAACGCCCTTTGGTTTCCAATCGTTTATATTGCCTTGGTCCCTTGGTCACCCAGGCTTCGGCTTAGCAAAAGGACAACCACACATCAGGACACCGCGGAAAAAAAAGGGGTGATGGAATTGAATTTGTCGTACCGACGACCATCTTCTTGGGGTCGATACCCTTTAACGACGCGTGCGACTTGGCCACGACGAGCATGTTTCGAATGCGCTTGCTCGCTCGTTTCTCGCTGAACGTCATTTGCAATATGGCAGAATCTATAGGCTTCCCGGAAAGTTGACGACCGAGTTTGTTGAGTTTCCTGTGCGAGATTTTGAAATTCGCCGTAGAGTACTTGTGCTGTACGTGCGCGAATAATACGTGGTGTATGAGTAAAGTGGTATTCGCGTTCAAAAAACGGGTATTCGCGTACATGATCGCTCTGTCTCGGCATGCCCGCAGGTGGCATCGAGTCCTTTTGTTGATTTTTTTCTTCCTCCGAAACGACAGTGTCAAAGATGTTTTGGCTGTCATCCCCAGCCTTGGTCCGTTTCGCGGTATCCACTTCGCGACTCGGCCGCTGCTGTCGTAAACCCGGACTCACAGCAGCCCGGAGCCACTCGAACGGATTTGTTCCAAACGAAGCACTACCGATACGTTGACAGTGAGCCTCCGAAGTGAATGTCCGCTGAGGGAGGGAACTCACTGCCTGCGCGGCCCAGACAACAGTAAGTGCGATACTGAAGCACTACGTTGGAAAGAGACAACACGACCTAGCACTCCTGTCGGTAGGTAGTAACAAGAGTTGGATATAAGTGCATACCTGCAATGCGTTGCATGACCATGACACGGAGGAATGGTGGAACCGCTCAAGCGAAAGGGTGAGGCCGGAGAAACCCGAAAGCGGGCAAAAGAGACACGAGTGCTTCTACGACTCCTCGCACAACCTCAAGCCATCAACCGAGCGAGTCAGTCACTCATGCTTTTCCTCGGAGGCATATTTTACATCGGCTTGCTCCTCATAAATGCCGTAGCAGTCCTCAGTGAGGACCGTTTCCTCGCTCGCAGTGCGTGTCTATTCGCCGTCCCACACCCCTCACACCTGTAGACAAATCCTTCTTTCACGTTTGCAGTCGGATGGTCGTCCGCTCGCCCACCAAACAATGTCGGGTTTCAACAAAATTATGACCAAGGCAGTGGATATGGGAACCCTGCGCAGGACATTGGCGTGAAGGGCAGAATCATCACCCTCATAAGTGCAGTGCGAACCGTCATGCGAAGTACGTGTCTTCACTATTCCTTGCATTTCAGACGAGGCGAACTGACTCGCCCGGGTAGTACCACTCATAGGCATAAACATCGTAGTCATCATATATGAGCTCATACTTGGCAAATAATAGCCGATACGTAAATGGGAAGCACTTCTTTCAGATTGACGGCCACTCTTATTTCGATGCTATTCAAAGTCCATTCAACTCTTGATACGCATCCTCAATCTGGTTTATGAAATCTCTGATTTCGTGACCATTCTGCTTCTGGATTAGTTCAAACCCCATTGTGAATGTGACGGTGACCTCTGACCTCACAATTCTTCCATCTCTTATCGTGGACACAAACCTTTTCTCCGTTGATGAGAATGGTGCAGCTCTTACTGTGAGGTTACCGCGTGAACATCAGTGGGGGCGAAAAGGGTGAGATGGAGGCGCACGTAATCCCGAGAGAGTTGGCGACATGTACACTATCGCGTAGCAGCCGTACTCCCTCTTCCCCCGTCCCGCTGCCATCTGCTCCCGCACACTGTCCGACTGGGCTACCGTTCCAGTCGATCTTGGCGGTGCGGGCACACCTCAACGCTACGTCCGATCTTCCTATTCCGGCTCGACCCTGGTAATCCTGGCACATGACGAATTCCCACCATGTCCTCATCGGCGTGTACTTTGCGACGCACAGTTGCTGTACGTCCCCGGCACATTCATCGCGACCATGCTTGCAGGTCACGCCGAATTCTGGATCTGACCCATTGACCCTGTTGTGAAAGGGTTAGCCGCCGATAAAGCCCGGCTCGATTACTGAGCCGTTGTATGTGCTCGTGGCATACGTAGCGACATATGCGAATGAAAGATCAATCTTTGCGGCGACTCTGGGAATAACTTTATCGAAGAGCGTCTCACAAAGGAGAGCGTCTGGACACTGTGACATGACGCCCAACATCACAGGCACCCGGAGGGCGTCTGTCGAAGACCATGATTGTTGCGCGACTCGAGGGGCGGCGAATACCGTCGCGAGGTACAGTGCCAGGGCCGACAGGGCGATCGTCGGAAACATTGTCGTCGAAGCCGTTGCAATCGACGGGGTGGCGGTCAAAGGCGGAGTACAAGGGCGGTCGGTCGTTTCACGGTTGCGTCATTTGCGCCAGGGCACCACGTGTCTCTGAATCGCCCAAGTTGCCCGAGCGAGCGTGCATTAATTGGTATATCAAAGTAACTCAAGCGCTGAGCGCTGAGCTTTGTTATCCGAGACGTGCCACACACCCATCAGGTGAAAATGAAAAGACAAAAAGAAAGGGCTACAATAAAATACGCTATTGCCGTTTTCGAGCCTCATCCCACCACCTTCTACCATCCTCGTCAGATCGTGGCGGTTCAAAGTACCTGCATCGAGAAGCGAACGCTAGTATGGAACAAAAACGCCATCATCAGCTTATCGTGAAACTCCCACGGAAATTACCCCGGAGTGGCGGAGGCGCTGACCATCAATGGAACGCTGTCGAACAATCTTTTCGATCGCGAGCTCGTTACGCACTTGCCGGTACTGTGAGGGACGAAAGGCGTTATAGTTTCAGTGACAACCAACCTCCGGTAAAATGAGATCAAAAATCCGCATCATATCTCACCTTGGCCTCGTCCGACACCCCGACGGACAAAGGTGGATGAGGAGACCGTGCATCCCCGGACTCGGAACGGTGATCCGGTGGCTTGTCGTCTAGGACTTGAACACAATAGTCGATGATTTCAGCTCGGCGTTTCCAGTTGGCTTTCTCGTCCATGAAAAGAAAGGTAAAGGGAGAAGAAAACATCAAGGTCCATTCCCGCGTGATAATAGGGTTTTGGTCCAGCGCGCACCCATTAGTTCCTTCCATAGATGCGCACACGCTTGTTCTTGGACCGTTCCTTTCCCGGTCGCTCCCATACGATCACGATCACGGAACTGGGCGGTGGTCCGGTTGATCCTCATCGTGACAGCGTCGTCCAACTTGCGGTACTCCTTGAGGAGCTCTAATATAATAATGTGTGCATCGGATTCACGGCTTGAGAACCCATTAACCGGAACTCGAGGAGTAGCGGAGCGGGCGGATCAGAAAGGGTCGGAAGGAAAGAAGTACGAACCTTTGAAGAGCGAGAGATTGTGGCAGGTGGCAGGAGAAACATGCACCACCTGCGACGATTGAGAGGGCGACTGGACCGCAAGGCTACCCAAGGCCGGCGTACGTGGAGACATTAGTCAACCAGGGTCTGGGAGGGAGGTCAGACGTCTGTCTACGTGAAATTGCAGTCAGGAACTCGGTATTAACCAGGTGTGGACGAATGCGGACGTCTGTCTGTTCTTTGTTGTCGGTCTTGCCCTTGTTCTCTTTGTTGATGACGATGGGTGATTATGATGGACTGTATGGATGGGAAACGAAGTCGTTTGTCCTGTCCAAACCCGTAGGTACGGGATCAATTGCTTACGGGAAGCTGGCGCTACGGTTTACATTATACATGCCGATCACCCGGACGCCAACGTAAGGCGCCCAGTGGACCATCATCCTGGATCGGGATTTTTTGTTTTCCGGGTTCCACGACTGTCCTTGGCCCTATGACCGTATGGCTGTCGTGATGCACACAAGACGCCCCAAACGCCCAAGGGTGCGGCCGGAAGCTCCTTTATGGGGGTTAACCATAGAATTGTCTTGCGGCGCAGCTGCCTCATGCCCAGAGGATCACTCCAGTTGGCAAGAATCCCGCACAATTAATGCCCTGCCGCGTGGCGCTCTATCCCCAACGGTGGTCGCTTTATCTGATGGGTGGCGGACAATGTTTCGCGCCGCAAACAAAGGGCAAAGAATGGTCTAATTGGGGCCGATCGACCAATGGTCTGGTGTCGGTTATTATAACCATTGTCCCGGTGATTCGCGTCTCACACGACCCCAGGGAACGGCACCTCGTCGTATGGCTCCAATATCACATCAACCCCCCTGACCACCAGCACATATCCCTGATAGAGTATATCAAATCATGCTAAGGCCCATTCTGTATTATGAAACGAAACTAAGGGATGACAGGTAGCGGGTATGAGAAAAAAGGAAACATGAAGTAGGGATTACATGACAGCAGAATTATGGGCATAGGCATCAACAATCTCTGGCACTCGCCACTTTCCAAGGCTCGAGAGATTCATGAACCGATTGCCCTTGAGTAGATTCCTCGGACCTGAATTTCTTCTTGCTCTCTCCTGGACGGTAACCATGAATGCGTAACATGTGTTTGTGCCTTTTAGAGGGGTCCTTGAAACGCTCGCCACAGAAATCACACCCATGAGGGGACGCGCCAGTACTACGACTTTCAATAAGGGATGTGCGGAATAGAGAACAAGAAAGAAAACGTACTGGGTGTTAAGATGACAGCCCGCCACATTGGATCGTTGGGTGAACGTTTTCTCGCACCATGTACATTGAAACCGCCTGCAAAGGGTGTTAATGGACAAAGAGCGAACCAAATTTAGTTAGCACGCACTTGATGCAAAGGTGCGTTGCCTCAATGTGTCGCTTGACCAGGTGCTTTTTCGAAGAGTAGTCGCATGGCACGGGGCTGCCATTCTTCATAGTTTGCCATGTGCAGCGCCATGGTGCCTTACTCCCGTCGGGGCATTGTTCAACATGTCTGAGCCACTCCCTCGTATCATACTTGACGGGGAGCTCGACGACCTCGAGCTTGACGCCAGATGGGGAGAAATATTCACGGTCGGGACCCTTGTCCAAGCTTTTCTCAGACTTAGGCTTGCTAGATGATCCCCTTCGCTTCTTGGTTTCCCTTGCCTCCGGTGTATCCGAATCTGACGTCCCAACGTCGTCCGAATCAGCTCGAACTGAGAGTCGGTCCTTCCCCGTTCCGGGCACAATACTGGCATACGAATGCCTGCTACTATCATCTTCGGAATCTTCGTCATCGGATTGCCTATAAACTGGAGTTTGGTAACGAGATAAACGTTTCTGTCGATGGGACTAACTCAAGGTACACAGAACGGGATCTCTTTCTACTTCCAGATGGGATTGGAGAGACGGTCTGATTTCTCACAGCAAGTGGAAGTGGTGGTGGTGGGGGCGGTGGTGGTGGTAATGGCGTCCTTCATAAAAAGTTAACTTCCCTCGTCTCCCACAGTATACACGGGAAATACGCACACAAATGTCTCCACTTCTCTGGACATACGCTCCTCGACTGTGCCTCGAGACCCACATGGTCGTGAGGATGCAAATGGCTTTCGTAGATGGCGGTCGTCCCCATTAAGAGATGACGATGGCATGGACCGTCTAACAACCTTCGGGTAAGGTGACGACGATGCTCCGCAGTCACGATTCCTGTGGTCCGCGTCCAATAGAGTACTAGACCGGGAAAATAAGAGCTGACCTTTTGTTGTACCCCAGCCTGCGCACTTCGTCCAAAGTCATAATCGTCGATTGTCCATCGACCGAAGTACCGTCATGGCGTTCATAATCTAGAACTGGACCCGACCTAGGACTGAAGGTAGGCGATGAGACAGGGATTTGGCGTGTTCAGGGTGTCCATACCGCGTTGTAGCAGCTCTGATAGCTCTCCATCTTGCTTGCTCCCTAGCGATCTCATGAGTGGAATCGATACGACATGGCTGGTGAGGCTCAATGTCTGTGTCAATCCCCTCATTTCTAAGGAAAGCTCGCAGCGGAGGCAATGACTGGACGGGGCGTGGATAGATGGTGTCGCGCTGAGGATAGCGAGGCCTACAGTGTGGAAATAAATGAGTGTCTCGTCCATGCAGCCACTTGCCAATGAACTCACGGGCTGGCGTGGGTACTAGAGGAAATAGAAGTATCGCTGGACGCTGGAGAGGGGGGATGTTGGTAGGATTGGTGTTCCAAGCGGTGGGGCATGATCAAGAAGGGACACACAAAGAAGAAGGACCAATAACGCATTTTAAGTGAAGTAAGCCGTAGGCCGCCACTAAACACTCGCCAAAAGGTATACAGCACTAGATGGAATCAGTTAGTAGCCGATCGCGTGGTCAATTGTCTCGCCAGTTACCGGATGAATCGGGGGGGGGGAGTCTGGTTTCCGGTTTGTGGCGAGGCAGTCAATTGGAGCGCTTGATGGCGGGAAGCGGCGATGTGAAGAACCAGGGCGTGGTCCTCAAAGGCCAAAAACAAAAACGCTCACGGGAGACAGGCACCAACCTTGTAAAAATGCCGTTGAAGGTCAACAAGGCAGTGACTGCGATCACATGGGCGCCCATAAGGGATTAGTGCATGTCGACGAGTGATGAGACCAGGTAGAACCGAAGTTGGGTGGCGAGGGCAATTGATTACGTGGGAAGGCACACGTGCCCGGTTACGCCGATGACCTGTGAAACGGCTCACAACTTGGCGCTTGGGCCCATCCTTTGTTGGACATTTCACCATATTTGACCATATACATAGGATCACAAAGGCGTCAGAAGTCGAGGAACTCCATTAAGCATACCGGTGGGTATGTTTGTATACGAAATAACTTTGTTTCAGCTCCGCTTGTAGGTGATAGTGTGTGGCCCCGGCCCCTGCGGTAGGCAGTTGCGTAATTGAAACAAAGTACTCGTAATCTGTGGAAATGGGCCGGCCACACCAGGGGTACTCTCATGCCATATTTTGGGTCTTCAAGGTATCCCCGGAGAAGGCCGCCGCACTCCAGTCCTCCTCTTCCTGTGAGCTTGCACCGAGCAGTGTTTGATTTTCACCGCCACGGGATGATGCGAATACAGATGCGGGAAGAGATTTTGTCTGCCCAAATGCTCGGGGTGTTCGGCGGAGAGGCTTTATCGGGCGTGAGCAGGCAAGGTCACTGGCTGTGATCACAGAGGTACTTTGCGTCCCAGCGGAATCCTGCATGGTGCTGTCACTGTCGGGGTGTTCATCACGCTCGTCGACGGTGGATTCCATGTGAACACGTTTTCTATCGGATGGGGCACGAATGGAAGAGGGAAATTGGGAATAGACGGCATGCAGGGTATCATTAGAAGAGCGAAAGATCGCCGGATCGTTAATCGGGTCTTGTTTGTCCGATTGCATGGATGCGGGGGAGAATCGATGGGTGGCGTAACCCTCGGAAACACCTGTGATAAGGGATGTGAAGCGAGAGGTGAGCGAGTAAGATAGTTGGGCTCACTCCTCCTTATTCGACTTCCAACATTCTGCAGACGTGCATTGAGATCTGGGGAGATGCTGTGTATGCGATTGAGAGTCAAAAAAGCTATACGAGATTGATTGAGGGAGGAGAGCCCACAGGTCAGAGGCAGAGGATTGGAAAGATGCGTCGCTGGCTGTACGGGCATCCTGTGTTAGACGGCGCTTTGAGAGCAGCTGGTCGTGATGGTGGAGATCATTGTGTTGTTGCTGATGATGCATGTGTGAGGTGTAGAAAGACAAAAGCCGGGCCGATAATAGCCGAGACGGGCAGAAAAGGCCGAGGGGACAAGGTGAAACAGAAGGGAAGAGATGGTGGAGTGGAAACAGACAGCTGAGCTTAGGCCGGCCTGAGAGAGGCAAAGGGGCGTGTTGTCGGCCAGGCCGTCACTGCTAATCCTTCCTTTGCAGCCGTGCGCTGCGGGCGGTCGATTCATTCAGCTGCCGCCCCAGCCATCAACAGTGGCCAGTGACTCTTGTCATAATGTCCTTCCTAAACATCCTCCTCTGGTCCTTCTATCTCTTACCTCTCGAACCCGTCCATGCCCAATCCATATCAACTTCCACCCCCGTGCCCCCTCTCCAGTGGATCAATCTCACAGCCCTTCTTCAAGGCCCCTCACCCCCTCCCCTCAAGGATGCTTCGATTGGTTTTGATAACACCAGTCGCACTCTCATTGTCTTTGGAGGTGAATCTCAAGGCGGCCTTCCGCAGCAGCAGACGTATCTGTCCGTCCTTCCTTTCTTGACCTTTTTCGCCTCGCTTAAACTTCCATCGGTTTCTCTCCAGTCTCAATCTCGACACCCTCACCTGGGCTACCCCCTCACCTCAAGGCGGGACGCCTTCCGCACCACCGCCCCCAAGAAGCGCCGCCATTGGGGGTGGTGATTTTGCAGCAAGCTAGTATGTCACTTTCTCTTCTTCTGGCAATACATCCTCTCATATCCCCATCCTGAAGCCGTAGTGGCCATGTAGTTATCGGGGGTAAAGGGACTGACGGTCTACCTCTATCTGATGTCTGGGTGAGGCCGTCCGTTGCGCTCGCCATCAACGCACATTCACACGATTTTCCTAGGAATTTGATTATAACAACCAATTTTGGGCCCAAGTCAATATGTCATCAAGCCCTGTTGCGCCTCCTTCCCTCCTGGGCGCAGTGGGCGGTATCGATACGAACATCCCGTTCAACCTCTCCGGGACTCTAGGGCCAACCAACTCTTTCTATCTCATGGGTGGTGTCTCCAGTTCCGGGTCGCAACTTAGTCCCGTCCCTCTTTCCGATATCTGGCAACTTGACATCTCTGGGACACTCTCATCCAACCTCGTAGATTCTCTTGTCGGGATATGGTCAAAAAAGTCTGCAGGCAACAACACTGCTGTATCGGGAGAAGGCGGTACCATTGTCAAGCAGCAATTAGTAGCCTTTAGTGGTTGTATCGGTACACCAGATCCCAATCCTTCATGTGCCCAGCCATATTCGTATGTGACTGACGCCGGCACCGGACTCTCGGTATCACCTGCTGTCTGTCCCGTCCCTCGTATTGGCGCTGCGGTCGTGGCAAACAAGAATACGTTTTCTTCGAGCTTCAACTCCCAAGTCTTTGTTCTCCTCGGATCCTTTAACTCTTCTTTCTGGGACGATGGTGGCGGCCTCCAAAAAGGCGAGGTGGTGAGTCGAAACAATTTTTCCTTTCCTTCAAGTCACATTCACACGGCTGTGACTAGGATGTACTTGACATCAATGGTGGTGCATGGGCCCGTGTCCTCCCTGCTGGTGACCCTGGCTCGACTGGCAATGTCGCGTTCCCACAGCCCCGCAGCGGAGCAGCTTCGATATCATACTCCTCAGGGCTTGTAGGCTCTTCGCGGGGCTCGTATTCTGATACAATAATTTTCGGTGGTCAAGACAATTCTGGCACCTATTTATCTGACATCTGGGTTCTTAGGGCGTACGGTGCATCTGTTACTCAGTCGGGTCAACAATGGAGCGGTTTCGGTAACGGAAATCTACAGTCGGGCGTGAATGCGAATGGTGCAGGCGTCAGCGTACAGTATATCTCTACGTGCGCAACAGCGTTAGCCTCGCCGCAAACGCCATCCCCAACAGGTTCGGGGCCCGGCTCTCCAACGACCTTACCTCCCTCATCTTCTTCAACCCGTCCCTTTTCCGATCTGTCTAATCCATTCGACACCTCCATCACACACAAGTCACTGGCTCCGATTTCTCTGGCATTGCTTTTTCCGACCGTCATTCTGTATCGATTATCATTACCGTCTACTTCCAGCTCCCCTTTGCAGCTCTCCTTTGTCCTTCGACGGGCGTCTGTATTGACGTTGATCGTCGCTTACGGTGCGGGTGTAACCGGATTGGTGTCCTCTTTTTCGTCCATCGCTGCTTCAAGCAGCGGGTCCCTTTCCAGGAGGGCAACGTCATCTAATAAAGTCTTGAAGACAACCCATGGTCAAGCGGGACTTGCTTTGTTCATCGCCCTCTACGGCCTCACTCCTCTCCTTTTCGCTGCCTACTATCTACGACGGCGAATGTCTGCGTCTCCGAGAGACATCGTAGGGAAAATCCGTGCAGAACGATCTCGCGCCGACTCATCGGACACAGCGGAGAAGCTAAATTCTTACAGAAACCCTACAGACTCTAGCCAGCAAGGTATCATGCGTCCGCCTGCAACTGCTTCGTCCGCAGGATATGCACCATCTCGAAAGCACCTCGGGTTCTGGTTCCAGAGCAGAGAAGGACGGACGTCCAGTGAAAGTGCATCAGAATCAGATTCATCACCCCTCCCACGCACCTTTGAAGTTGTGAATCGGCCAGCTCGGACGCGTCATCCCAGCGCCGGAGGTGCGCCCAGTTTCTATGATCATGCTCATAGAACGACCACACCCCGCAACTTGAGCGATCTTAGCTGGCTCGAGCGTCGGCGGAGTGTGAATGCCATGGTATGTATGAATGACCCGACGGTCAGGGACGCCTTGCTGACTTGGAATCTCATTTTGTAGAATGATCTGGATTACGCCCTGATGCAGGTAAACAATCGGGGTCCGGCATCAACGCCCGCGACTACGACACACCTCAGCGCCCAAGCCTTGTCAGATCCACCACCTGCAAAGCTCCAACGCCCCGTGATCCCCACAAAAGAAGAAATCGCACTCCGTGTCCTCATGCACACTCTAATTTTGGCGCTCTGCGTCCTATCGCTGGTGGAGCTATGGAAGCGAGCGCCTAAAGGACTCTTCGTGGCTTTCTTGATTTGGACCGTCGTGTTTTACGTCATTCTCGCTTTCCTTTCTTGGAACGGACGTCCCAGATATTCTACCCTGACCACTCTGATCTACAGCATTCGAGGGACCGGACACCTCACCTCGGCCCCCATAGGCACCCCAGGCGCTTCCCGCCCCATCTCCATGGCCGGCACGGACCAGTTCCCCTTTCCTCAGGAGCCCCGCAGCCCTTATCTCCACCAGCCGTTGTTCCACGCGGCTGCGGAGGACGATTTACACTCAGCGTCCTACGCAGGTCTGCGGTCCGAGCCAGAGGCAGAGGAGGCTGAATCGGACGCAGATGAAGATACGCGACAGCGCCGGATCGAAGATGAGATGGCGCGCCGCGACGTCTCGATCGTCACTGTTCCGAAGCGCAAACTATGGGTCGCCAACCCGTCGTGACACACATCCTTTTCTCCAACCCCCCACCCTTCATTCATGTTCACCTCATCCCGTCCACCCCGGTCCCCCTATACCTGTAGTTCCGCTGCTCTCGTAAGCTTCGCATATTAATGTCTTATCTCGTCATGTTGTCGCTGTCGTGTTTCCTTATGTCGCATCGGATGTTCATCTAAACGTTCTTCCCCCCTTGCCCCCCTTTACTCCCAATACGGTCAACCCTTATTTCCTGGCATAGATACTTATCCGCGGACTTCCACCCACACGTTATGCTGCTGTACTGTTTTGAAATGATATTAAAACGAAACGATCTACTATGCCATGTCCGTCCGTGCCAGCAACACGAGAAATAATTAAGTGTATGAGTATGGAAGCGTTGACAATGAATGCTGTAGTGGTGAGGAGCCGTGCCCCCGAAAAAACTGGTCAATTAATATTGCGGTGTTGTCGAGGATATATGGAAGGCTTGTTCAGGGCTGTCCCCCTGCAATCTCATGTCGCCACCTATCCACTCGTCCGAACTTTGTCATGTCCGGCGCGCCAGGTGGTGGGCTCGCAGGAACTGGCGGGGGCATCATAGGCATCATCTGTGGCATCACTGGAGCGCCGAAAAAGGCAGAGCCAATCATTGATGGTGGGGAGAACATCATGCTTTGTTGCATCTGCGCCTGCAACAGCAATTGTTGTTGTTGTTGCTGTTGTTGTTGGTGCTGTAGCTGCTGTTGCTGTAGCTGCTGCTGTTGCAAGAACATGCTGTACTGAGTTCGACGTTGCTGTTCAGGGTGGAGCCCGAGCGGTCGATCGTCCTCGTCCTCGTCGTCCGCGTTCCCGAACTGCGATTGCGAACCCATGAAACGCGATACCCGCAACCCAAGCGGCTTGTCGTCTTCGTCCTCGTCCTCGCCGTCGCCCTCGACGCGACCGGGAGTCGCGGAGGCGTTCAGGTAGTCGTCGGCCTTGTTATCGTCAAAGGATGCAGCATCCAGATATTTGGATTTCGTCAGCAATTGCGACAACGGCTTCTCTTCGTCCGAGTCCGACTGTTCCGCAGAGGCGGGGAACCCGAGACGCGTCGCACGCTGGACAGCGCGGCCGACGGTCGCGGCGAGGGGCATGTCTTCTTCGCTATCGTCGTCATCTGCAGACTGGGCGGGAGCCCGTCGGCGCGTACGCGTACGCTTGGGATACCGTGGCCCGACACCGGTCGTACGAACTGGCCCGTCCACCTCCTTGTCGGATTCCCCGGAGTGCCAGCCATCGGCATCAGCTTTTGGCGGAGGCTGCCGCGGCACGTCCACATCACTTGGTTCACTACTGCTCTCCGTTTCATCATCGCCCGGGGGTGGAAGGGCTGTTCTTGGGATGGGCCTTTGGGTGACGGGCAGCGCGGACGCGGGGGCCTCTACAGGTACGCTCGGTTCCGGTTCTTCAACAGGGACAACCTGGGGGATTTCTTTCTCCTTCCCCTTTCCTTTCTTTTTCTTTTTGGACTTCTTTTCCAACTGCTTCGACTCGGCAGCTTCTTGCCTCCTCTGTTCCTGTGCCTCTTGAGCTTCAATTTCCTTGAGTCTCGCCATCTCGCGCTCCCACAGCGTGTCGGTACCAAAGACTGACCGTGCGTCTTTGCGGCCACCACTCGGCGAAGTCTGTAATGCTGGTGAGCGATCTTCGTCAAAATTAAGAAGGGTCTTCCCGCCAAGTGAGCCACTCCGAGAAATGTTAGGACGTGGGTCCGATCCTGCCAATAATTTTTGCGACGAGGCGCGCTGGTTCAATGAGGACGGGTCAATAAGTGTGCTGGGCCGCTGCGTTTGGCCTCGCGCCATCATGGAAGGGCGATCGTCACCAGTGAATACCCTGGCGAATGGTGAGCTCTATGGGGGCCAAAAGCGCTTGAGAGGTAAGACCTGAGAAACATACCTTTGTTTACTGCGCATTACAGCTTTGCGATGTTCCAATTCATCGACAAGGCTACGTCCATATAACTTTCCAGGAGGCCGGCCTTCCGGTTCATCCACGACCACTGTAACGGGCCGAGCAGGTTCCTCCTCTGGGACTTCTTCGATGACTTGTTCACCGTCTTCCGTAGCACGGCGCATATCAGCGTCGAGATCCGCGTAAGAGACATCACGCTGCCCCCCTACCATGAGAGTGTTTCTGAATGTCAACTGTGAGAGGGTGAGGCTGGCACGTGGATTGGGCGTAAATGAGTTGGACGCTATCGGCACTGTTGATCCCGGAGCGTTGCCAAGGAGTCCCCCAGAGGACAAATGGTGACCAGAGTTTGAGCGTGCTCCATGAGGAAGAGGAGGTCCATCCGTCGAAATCTCAAAGCCTTCCCTCCCCACTGGAGCTGGAGCGGCGGAGACGACGTTCTGGGACTGTAGCGGGCTTGGCATGACCAAGACCTTAGGGCGCATAAGTTCTAGGGTAGAATAAGGCCTATCTCGAACGGTCTGGCGTCGGCCTGGGAATGCGCTCGTGAATGAAGCGCCGTCGTTGTCACGTAACATGGACGCGTTCGAGTACGTCCTCGCGTGAGTAGGATCAAGACGCGAAGACGGTCGCGAGGGGCCGTCCTCTGCCAACATGTTTCGGGAACCAATTGACCCCATGGTACCCACGGACATTGATCGTGCGCGAGCTTTTGGGTCGAAACGCGACGCGTGACTGAGTGGGGGAGGCTCCAGTGCAAACGGATTTGGTTTCTCTTCTGATTCGGCAAGGAGGTCCTTAGAGCCCATGCTGGCGAGAGAGCCCCGACGGTCGCGAGACGATCCATCGAGCCTATCATTGGGACCGGGTGATGCAGAGCGCACGGACTGTGTCGGGAACGGAATGGAGTGGAGCGGAGGCGCGGTCGGTATGCGGTCGATAGCATCGTGAACCGACGATGGACGCTGACGTGGTGGAGGTCGATAAGACTGGTATTGCCCAAGTTCAAGTGCAGACCCGAGGGATCTTCGCCTGACCTCTGGTGTATCGGTAGTTGACTCCGAATCTAAAAACGCGCCTCCTGCACCAAAGGCATCTATATTTCCCAGACTTAGCGAACGAGTAGACCGATACGCCGAAGCCTGCGTGGTCGTGTGAGGATTCGGGAGGGTGGCGACCTTAACCTTCTCTCCCTTGCTCTTTTTGCCGCTGCCATCTTTCTCTTTGGGAATGAAGGAGTCTAGGCCCCAGGAGGTGAGGTCGACCTCCATTCCGTTCTCGTCCTCTCCAATGGCGCCATCGGACACGATCGTGTTTCTCCCGAACGGATTTCTGAGCGTGTCGGCCGGGCTGGACGCCGCCATGGGGTCCTGGGCAGACTCTGTGACATTGTCCCCCGGAAGTTCTACGCTGAGATAGTCAACGCTTTTTCGTCGTTGCGGAGGAAGCGGTGGGATGCGACGCAGGTGTGCAAAGATGGCGCTCTCGTGTGCCGAAACGAATGGCTTTCTGGGATCGGACGGGTCATTGTCGTATTCTATAAGTAAAAGTCAGCAAAGATATGAGGAGCATAGGAGAATCAAAGGACCTATGAGCGCAGCTGCGAGTTGGAGACGTGAGAAGGAAGCCATAACATATCAATCTTCTGTCGTGTGGTGTCGTTTCGTCGTCAGTCTTGCTTCGACAGCCACGTGCGCATTTTATGCTTTCATACAATGTTGTCCATACGATCAACAGTCGCCCTCTCCGGTGGTAAATTTATTTCCTCATTATCATGGCTGTAAAGTGCACCATCCTACTGCCCCTCATTCACAGGCCTCACCGCAATGCCCGTCGTCGGCCTTGGCGTTTACCAGAATTCAAGTTGCAAGCCCGCGTGTCTCGCGGCACTTGAGTGCGGCTATCGGTCCGTCACGGTCTCATTTGCATATGATTGCTCCTTATTTTTGACCTTACCGTTCAAACCCGCAGGCATATAGACTCTGCGCGTTCATACAGGAACGAAGCTCAAGTTGGGGATTCCGTTAGAGAATGTGGGGTGCCTCGCGAGGACGTTTTCATCAGTCCGTCTCGCTCGGCTTTTGAGCGGTCATCATGAAATGACACGATGGCTTCAGCGTCCAAAGTCAATAAGACCATTGGTGGCTATCAAAGTTGCCTGAACGCCATTGACGATTCGCTAAAGAAATTTGGCTTTGGTATGAGATCCTTCAACAGTCCCCGGCCCCTGAAAACCAAATGCCCTTCGTTCTTCGATAATAGATTATCTGGACCTCTTTCTCATACACAGCGCCTATGGTGGAAAGACTGTCCGCCTCGAGGCCTGGAAAGCACTTTTGGATGCCAAGAAAGCGGGCAAACTCAGATCCGTAGGGGTATCTAACTAGTGAGTAAAGTTGGAATGAGATGCGTTAGCCTCTCAGTTGATGATCTGAAAAATCTCCAGTAATGTCAAGCACCTAGAGGAAATTACTGAAGCTGGACTCGAGTTACCCTCCGTGAATCAAATAGAGGTACAGTATTAATATTGGTGTGTGCGCGTAATAATGGTCTTATATGTCTTA
>Ga0307510_10000446_pt1 | contig 40081 bp, 45 predicted proteins | sample 12_EM_MG_FD_207224 | JGI IMG/M metagenome (GOLD analysis project Ga0307510, IMG submission 207224) | Populus trichocarpa ectomycorrhiza microbial communities from riparian zone in the Pacific Northwest, United States - 12_EM | ecosystem: Host-associated > Plants > Roots > Unclassified | place...
GTTGCATGAGAGGACCCTTGAGATGCTTCGGAAGCAAACTGCAGGCTTTCAGCAGGACCAGAATTCATTGGATTTGAGATACCGAGGAGAGCAGTTTGAACTCATGGAGTAGGATTTACCTAGGAGGTGAAGTTGTCACAGGTATACTTCAGTAATATTTAAAACTGTCTGATATACGCTATGAACCCAAACAGTACTTACTGGGAAATACTCTCGCCTGCTCTGGACCTTTATCCAGTGGTCATGTGTGCACTTACAGTTACAGGGACAATTGCCATTTATTGTTTCATGAGCGCATGTGCATGAATTGGGCCGATGCGAGGGCTTGCACAGTTAGCTTGAAGGCCACTGTGGGATGTCTCAAGATCATAGGCAAAGAGCAACGTCTTCACATCTCAGGCCAATGCGAGAGGTATGCTTGGTGGCCATCCTGGTAGTGTCAAATAATATGGGCCCATACAGCAGTCTCACACAGCACTTCATTATGCGCTTAATGGGCCAATTCAAGCAAATCGTCTTGAACGAAATTTGCCTGTGCAAGGGCCCACACAAAATTGCTTATAAATAACACCTCTGCAGGCTGGCTCAAGTGTATCAGCAAGGGGCAGCAATTTCATGAACATGGGGCAGCGCAAGAAGCTGCTCGGCAGCCATCCTGCTAGCTTCAAAGAACATGGGCCCATACAGAAGCCTCATGTAGCATCATTATGCGCTTGATGGGCCAATTCGAGTCTATTGTCCCGAATGAAATCAGCCCGCCCGAGGGCCTGCAGGTGATTGGTTACAGCTGCTGTAGGCCTGCATGAGTGTACCAGCAAGGGGCAGCAATTCAAACTATGGGCCAATGCGAGAGGTTTGTCTGGAAGCCATCCTGCTAGCTCCAAATAACATGGGCCCATAAGGCAGCCTCTTGTGGTGCTATTATGCACTTGATGGGCCAATCCGAGTTGACTGTCTTGAACAGAATTGGCCTGCACAAAATTGCTTCATAAATAACACCTCTGTTGGCTAGCTCGAGTGTATCGGCAAGGGGGAGAAACTTCATGACATGGGCTAATGCGAGAAGCTGCTTGGTAGCTATCCTGCTGACTTCAAAGAATGTAGGCACATGTGGCAGCCTCATGTGGTGTCATTATGCGCCTGATGGGCCAATTCGAGCTCATTGTCCAAAATGAAATTGGCCCGCCTGAGGGTTTGTAGGTGGCTGGTTACATGGTTACAGGCTGCTGCTGTAGGCCCACTTGACTGTATCAGCAAGGGGCAGCAATTCATACTATGGGCCAATGAGAGAGGTTTGTTCGGCAGCCCTCCTGCTGGCTTCAAATAATGTGGGCCCATATGGCAGCCTTGTATAGCATCATTGTGCGCCTGATAAGCCAATTCGAGACCATTTTCCCAAAGTAAAATTGGCCCAGTCAAGGGCTTGCCAGTGATTGGTTACAGGTTGTTGTAGGCCCGCTTGACTGTATCAGCGAGGGGCGGCAATTCACACTATGGGCCAATGCGAGAGGTTTTTTCAGCAGCTATCCTGCTGGGTTCAAATAATATAATGTGGGCCCATACGGCAGCCTCATGTAGTGCCTGATGGGCCAATTCGTGGCCATTGTCCCAAATAAAATTGGCCAGCCTGGGGGCTTGCGGGTGATTGGCGATATGCTGCTATAGGCCCGCTTGACTGTATCTGCAAGGGGCAGCAATTCACACTATGGACCAATGCGAGAGGGTTGTTCGGCAGCCATTCTGCTAACTCCAAAGAATGTGGGCCCATACGGCAGTCTTGTGCCGCACTTCGTTATGCGCCTGATGGGTCAATTCGAGCTCATTGTCCCAGATAAAATTGGCCCGCCCAAGGGCTTGCGGGTGATTGGTTACATGTTACAGGCCCATTCTGGTGCTTGCACGTGATTTCCTTTGTGCTGCTGTGGGCCAACTCAAGCTCATCGACAATGGCATTGCATTTGCATCATGGGCCAATTCGAGCACAAGGTTCGGCAGCTATCCCACTAACTAAAATTATGTGGGCCCACACGACAGTTCTGTGCAGCAGCCCATTGTGTGCTTGATGGGCCAATGTGGGCTGCTTGTGTGTATATGACGGTGCATGAAATGGGCCCATTCCGGTGCTTGCGCATGATTTCTTTTTGTGCTGCTGTGGGCCAACTCGAGCTCATTGACAATGGTATTGCATTTGCATCATGGGCCAATTCGAGCACAGGGTTCGGCAGCTATCCCGCTAAGTAAAATTATGTGGGCCCACATGACAGTTCTGTGCAGCAGCCCATTGTGTGCTTGATGGGCCAATGCGGGCTGCTCGTGTGTATATGATGGTGCATGAAATGGGCCCATTCCGATGCTTGCGCGTGATTTATTTTGGGCTGCTGTGGGCCAACTCGAGCTCATTGACAATGGCATTGCATTTGCATCATGGGCCAATTCAAGCATAAGGTTCGGCAGCTATCCCACTAAATAAACTTATGTGGGCCCACACAACAGTTCTGTGCGGCAGCCCATTGTGTGCTTGATGGGCCAATGCAGGCTGCTTGTGTGTATATGACGGTACATGAAATGGGCCCATTCCGGTGCTTGCACATGATTTCTTTTGGGCTGCTGTGGGCCAACTCGAGCTCATTGACAATGGCATTGCATTTGCATCATGGGCCAATTCGAGCACAAGGTTCGGCAGCTATCCCCCTAACTAAAATTATGTGGGCCCACACGACAGTTCTGTGCGGCAGCCCATTGTGTGCTGGATGGGCCAATGTGAGCTGCTTGTACATATATATCAGTGCATGAAATGGGCCCATTCCAGTGCTTGCACGTGATTTCTTTTGTGCTGCTGTGGGCCAACTCGATCTCATCGACAATGGCATTGCATTTGCATCACAGGTGTTACGATCCTGGGCCCTACCCCTAATTTTCCACTATTTTCCACCATTTATTTCGCACTCTTGGTCACTCGTTCTCCACTCATTCCCTTACGCGCCACTCGGACCGCCACCAAATCACCTGACAAGTCACCTGATGGATTACTTGACTAATCCGCAGTCAACTATCATATGCCATCAATCCGCAGTCTGCAGCATTCCGCAGCATCACCATTTACTCCTTTTTGGATTGCCAGCTCATGATGGGCTATTCTTAGATCGCCAGCTCATGATGGAGCTATACTTAGAACTGCCACATCATGATGAACCTTACTAAATATTTCCATATTTCTTTGTGACTCCTGTGACCCGTTACTTCTCTTTTGTATATAAGCGCTTGTACTTTTAGCAGTTGGGCCCTAAGCCTAACTTGGTTTTCAATCCAAGACTTGTAGCTTCCACCCAGGACTCTCAGAGTCATCAGCCAGAACCCTCAGTCGCTTCAAAGACCCCTTGAAGCTCTCCCCTCTACCTCTAACAGAACACTCAGGAGTCGCCCTTATCATCGGGGACTTACTTGTTATACTGTGTAGCCAACTGGTACCATGCTACTCACATGATCATTGCCTCAGGAGGATTCCCCACTGAGCAATCCCAGTCGTCGCCAAACCAAACCACGCACGTCGCATCTTTAAGGCCCTTGGACCTTAACAATGGGCCAATTTGAGCACAAGGTTCGGCAGCTATCCCACTAAATAAACTTATGTGGGCCCACATGACAGTTCTGTGCGGCAGCCCATTGTGTGCTGGATGGGCCAATGCAGGCTGCTCGTGTGTATATGATGGTGTATGAAATGGGCCCATTCTGGTGCTTGCATGTGATTCTTTTGTGCTGCTGTGGGCCAACTCAAGCTCATTGACAATGGCATTGTATTTGCATCATGGGGCAATTCGAGCACAAGGTTTGGCAGCTATCCCACTAAGTAAAATTATGTGGGCCCACATGACAGTTCTGTGCAGCAGCCCATTGTGTGCTTGATGGGCCAATGCGGGCTGCTTGTGTGTATATGACAGTGCATGAAATGGGCCCATTCCGATGCTTGCACATGATTTCTTTTGGGCTGCTATGGGCCAACTCGAGCTCATTGACAATGGTATTGTATTTGCATCATGGGGCAATTCAAGCATAAGGTTCGGCAGCTATCCAACTAACTAAAATTATGTGGGCCCACACGACAGTTCTGTGCGGCAGCTCATTGTGTGCTTGATGGGCCAATGCAGGCTGCTCGTGTGTATATGACAGTGCATGAAATGGGCCCATTCCAGTGCTTGCATGTGATTTCTTTTGGGCTGCTGTGGGCCAACTCAAGCTCATCGACAATGGCATTGCATTTGCATCATGGGCCAATTCAAGCACAAGGTTCAGCAGCTATCCCACTAACTAAAATTATGTGGGCCCACACAACAGTTCTGTGTGGCAGCCCATTGTGTGCTGGATGGGCCAATGTGGGCTGCTCGTGTGTATATGACGGTGTCTGAAATGGGCCCATTCCAGTGCTTGCACGTGATCCTTTTGTGCTGCTGTGGGCCAACTCAAGCTTGTTGACAATGGCATTGCATTTGCATCATGGGCCAATTCGAGCACAAGGTTTGACAGCTATCCTGCTAAGTAAAATTATGTGGGCCCACATGACAGTTCTGTGTGGCAGCCCATTGTGTGCTTGATGGGCCAATGCAGGCTGCTTGTATGTATATGACGGGGCATGAAATGGGCCCATTCTGATGCTTGCATGTGATTTCTTTTGGGCTGCTGTGGGCCAACTCGAGCTCATTGACAATGGCATTGTATTTGCATCATGGGGCAATTTGAGCACAAGGTTCAGCAGCTATCCCACTAAGTAAAATTATGTGGGCCCACATGACAGTTCTGTGCAGCAGCTCATTGTGTGCTTGATGGGCCAATGCGGGCTGCTTGTGTGTATATGATGGTGCATGAAATGGGCCCATTCCAGTGCTTGCGCATGATTTCTTTTGTGCTGCTATGGGCCAACTCAAGCTCATTGACAATGGCATTGCATTTGCATCATGGGGCAATTCAAGCACAAGGTTTGGCAGCTATCCTGCTAAGTAAAATTATGTGGGCCCACACGACAGTTCTGTGCGGCAGCCCATTGTATGCTTGATGGGCCGATGAGGGCTGCTTGTATGTATATGATGGTGCATGAAATGGGCCCATTCTGGTGCTTGTGTGTGATTTCTTTTGTGCTGCTGTGGGCCAACTCGAGCTCCTTGACAATGGTATTGCATTTGCATCACGGGCCAATTCGAGCATAGGGTTCAGCAGCTATCCTGCTAACTAAAATTATTTGGGCCCACACGACAGTTCTGTGCGGCAGCCCATTGTGTGCTTGATGGGCCAATGTGTGAATATGCAAAGCAACTCTTTCATGGGCCCATACAAATAAATGCACTTTTGACTGAAACTGGGCCCATGTTGTTTTTTCCGTAATTTATGGCTAATTTGCATGTGGGTTCTACCAACCACTACGACAATGTATACTACATGGGCTCCAATCTTGGCCTTGGACCTCTCTGTACAATTCTCCCTCTTCCTAGTTATACCCATACTGGGAGTACCTTTAACGGTGTCGACGTCTACCGTGCCCGTCCTCGATGCGTCCAATTCCGCATCAAGCGTCGCAAACTCCTCGCTGTTGACCACCACGTCGCATTCTTTCTTCGTGAGCGCGTTGCCGCCCCAGCTACCCACGTTCCACCCCTTCCCCCAAGCATCGAGAATGAAGAACATCGACTGCCTGAAGTGGTACCTCTTCTGGTAGCAGACGAGGGTCGAGCGGGGTGGTACGCTTATGGTTACCGTGGTCGTATTCGACTCCATGGTTTCGGTCGATTTGAAGACCTTCTCAGTGTGGCCGACAGACATACCCATCCCTTCGAAGCTGCCACCCACGGAAAATCCGTTGTTGACGTCGCTGCCGGAAGTGATCGCCAGCGAAGTCGTGTAAGAGTAAGCGTATGTCTGGGTCGCAGCAGTATCGTTCCTCCAGGACATCTTCGAGACCCAGGTGATGTCGACGAGATAGGTGTCGACCGCGGCATTCAGAGTCTCATCTCCGCTGATGGAATAGAGAAGCTCGCGGCAAGCTTTGATGCGAGCATCGCCGCCCCTGGGCTTGTAGACTGTGTATTTATACATGTCCGACTGCCAAGAACAGACCAGGTTAAATTGCAGCGATGGCAGTGGACGATGGCGGAACTTACCATGGTTTCGGATTGATGATTACGTCAATAGGCAAACAGAAAGGAGTCCGGAGGGCACGTTGATCCACGGAAGGAGGATGGGAGTAACAATGCTGGTGATACTCGGCAGGAGCGACACGGAGTGGCGAGGGGCTTACTAGGGTTCAACAAGAAGGAGTCAGAGGATGGGAGCAGTGGTAGTGAAGCACGGTGTATAGAAGGTGCGGTGAAGAATGTTTCGGGAACTGCGTGGAGCCACGACACGTTGGACGGAGATATTGGGGGGGGGCTTAAATAGCTTTCGACCGAATCTGGTCATGATGAGTGAGGTTGATTTGCAGACTGAACAAGTCGACTGCAAGGTTCAACATTGATCCTTGGAGAGGAACTTGAAGTGCGATCATCTGGTACCCTGGCGGCCCGATCCCCTTGTGGTCCCTGCACGATTGAACGCAGTACAAACTCTACGACTGGAATTGCCGATCCCTTTGTACGGGATTGGGGTCCCACAGTCATTTTCAAGAAAGACTTCTTCCAGAAAATCTTCGTGTTAGCTGGCTACCTTTAGCTAATAGTTCGCCCTCTTGATCAGTGTGTCGGAAACAAGTAGGGAACTGACGACACTTTCTGATTCAAACTTCCTGGCCATCCCGTAGGGGTCGGGTCTCTACCTCGCACGTTCGATGGTTAGCATGGTTATTGTTCCGCGTACCCGGCAGATGGTTGGGGGGCGGTGTGGTTCTTACACCAAGCGTCTGGAAATCTACGGCCGTTTACACGCGGTGACACTGGCAATTCAGCCGACTTTCGGTAAATGCCGAAAACGTTGAGGCCAATGTGGAGGTACTAGAGGTTGACGTACCGGGAAATTCGAACTTCGAACTTTGAAGCTTTGAAGACCCCACACTTAGGGTGATTATTGATTAATATTGATTCTTCTCATCAAGGTTTTGGGGCTCCTCAGGCCTCAGGCGCAGAAGTCGAACGAGGCAATAAATGCTTCGGTACAGTATGGTATGCAGACAGACCATGTGACCCGAAGAACAATCAATCAGACTGGTTCCGAACCCTCATTCACGACCAGGTCCGGGCGCACCCAAGAATTCGAGTAAGCAAAAGGTCTATAGCTATGGGTACGAAAGTAAGGATAGTAGCGGATGGCATGGACAGGATGGCGTACTTCGGGAGTGAGCATAGGACCCCCGGTTACCCCAGAAAAATGCAGCATGGGGCTGCGCTTGTATGAATCTAGAAATGCCACTTTTTGATCCCAGCCCCGCCCTGATGTCCGTAGAGCTGAGGGATGTTGAGAACGACTTTTATGAAGATAGTACCCACAACATGAAATTTCCTTAGCAATTGCCAGATCATGAGGGCTGATCAGAGCTCCATTTCTCATAGCTGTGGCGGGCCCTGTCGAGTCTCTCATTGGCCAGCTCCTCTTGGACAGAGGGGCGCCTCTGGGACAAAAATTCCAGCAGTCTCCATGCGAAAACACCAGATGCGTCCAGTAGGGGTGCAGAACTGGTGTGTGGCATAGGACAGGGGGAAGGGGGTGATGAGGTGGGAGGAATTAAGGAGGCTATTTCACAAGCGGTGAAGAGTAAAATAAGTATTACCCTCAGGCTCTATTCACCTGCGCCGTTCTTTGGACAACCATGAGTCCAGTCACAAGGGCATGGTGAGATACTTGTTTCAGAAGTCACTCGCTACTCAAGAGGCATGAACTCCAATGAACCCAGGTATGCATTATACGCAGGGTGCTTGCGGCTGTGAAACGGGGGGGGGTTGGAAACCTTTCACGATCGCCCTCACTGAGGAATGGAGAAGACCCGGAACGGACCCCACCAATCGTCGCAATAATCACATCGTGCACAGTCACAAGGCCATGTCACGGCACATGAGGCGGGAAGCTGTTTGCCACGCTGCAAAAAATGAGTCCGCGTTTCGGTAGCGGTTCGGTGCAATCACCTCTTCGCTCGCCATGCCCTGGGTTGTCATCGATGTCATCAGTCTCTGAGCGCCGTGTGGCCCATACCATATCTGGTGCGCCCTCCATTCCTTCAGACGTTGGTAACTGAAACAGATGAAAGTCTGCCTTGTCGATGACGTCAGAGAGGATCAAACGAGGAACGAGAGGGAGCGACGATTTAGCCCTGAGGGGAACGAACACCGTGAGGCGGGAGGACGCCAGCAAAAACGTGAAAGGCACATGTCGGGCCGAGACTCCTGTACCATGTGACCAGTCTTGAACTGTACGTACGGCGTACGTTTGCATCGTTGGCTGTGTGTGCAGCCTCGCGTTTCGCCAACCTGTTTCTTACAGTCTTAAGCACCCCCAGTCCACTACTTCCTTAGTCCTCCTACCCCACCCACCACTTTATCCTTTATTTCTGGCCCGATGCCTGGCTCAGGGTTGGAAATAGATGTGGATTCTAGACAGTCCCCTCGCAGGGAAATTGGTGGCCTTTTTCCCAGCGAGGTGTGGTGGCGGGATCGTTATCACGCTATCGAGGCGCAAGGATACGAGCTTCGTCAGCGATATCAACCCGACTGGCGACCGTCATGGAAAGAGCCTGGTAAAGACTTCTTCTCGGTCGAGGATGGCCAGGCTACCATTGTAAGTGTCATCGGCTTTGGCACCGCCAGACCTAACGACTTTACTTAGTTACGAGCTACCATGGATACTGTGCGAAAAGAAGATGGCAGACCAGTCATGCTAAAGAAGGTCCTTCCTGAAGAGGGTCGCTATGAGTTATCAATCACAGAACTATTCTCCTCACCGGGACTCAGAGGGGACCCGAAGAATCACTGCGTTCCGCTGCTCGAACTCATCGACTTATCCCAAACCAACCCTGACGGAGGGAAGTTGATGGCGATGCCATTTCTACGTCCTTTCAAAAACCCTCGTTTTCAGACATGCTTGTCCCGACAATACAATCGACGTAGGGACTTGGGAGGACAAGCTTTTGCTCGAGATGAAATGGACCCGACACTGTCTTCCTGGCTTAAAAACATGAACAAGCTTTCCAGCCTCATTGACCGCTTAGAGGAACTTGCGTCCTCTGCTCCTGAAGAACTACGGTCTCAGCTATCGAGACAAGTGACGATGCTGCGCGCAACCTTCAAGAAGCAACAAGAGCGCTGTATCGATTTTTTGCAACTGAGCGAAGAGTATGCTGATAAATATCTGCTCAATATCTCCGCCGAGATTCGACAACAGAGCTCGTTCTTGGACATGCTGGAGAAGCGCTTGGATATGGCGAAAACGCTACGTCAACATGCGGTTGACCTACGAAGGTCGTACGAATCAGGAACAGCCGCTACTATGAAGGATGTTCGTACAACAGGCAAGGCTCTCTTCTGCTGTTTGTAAAGATGAAATCCTGAGACTTGATTTTCAGCACTGTTGCAGCCGCTTCCGGAGGACTTCGATCTGTTTAGCGAGGTGGACTTCGTGCTTTGTCAGATTCGGCAATGCTACGTGGAAATGGACAAGTTTTGGAGAGAGGAGATATGCAGTGCTGTTAAAGCACTGGAAAGGCGTCGTGTTGACCCGAGCGATGTTGAGCGCTGGAAGAATTTTCGTGCAAGCCTTAAAGGAACCATTGATTCGTGGAAGTGGAAGGTATTACCTCTTATATACTCCGGCTATGCATTTCCAACTTATCAAAATACCTTCTTCAGAATGGGTCACCGAGTGGTAGTTCCCAAGACATACGCCGCAGCAATTTACACCCTTCTACGGTTTGTTCATTCTTCCTCTTACTTTGGCACCCCTACATTTGGATTGATTTTGTCCAGGGAGCGAACATCGGGGAGATTGCCTCATCCTTATCGACCGCAATGGGCTCGCTCGAAGAGGCCCTGAAGCTCATCCGCTCGAGTGCCTCATTAGAGCACACTTCATACTCGGGCCTTCCTCTGCTCCTGAGAGTCGAAATCGCATTTACAAGGAATAGTAATCTATGCCTCGCTTTTCTGCGACGCTGTGCCGACTACCAGGATTTTGTGGCTGCGTTCAATAATCCCCCTATTACTTGGCCCACATCCTCTCGCGTGGTGACCCCACACAGTCTTTGCGAGCGCGCGATGAGACCGCCTTTCGAAATAACAAGCAATTCAGCTGAGAATGCTGATGGTGTTGAAGGTCAGTCCTTGTAGTTAACATGTGTTCTGATGGGTCTCACCGAAAACCGCGGAACCATTGTCCACCAGGCTCGCGAAAGTTTAGGGCGGCATACAAGCAGGCCTTGTCTTTAGAACAGAAGACTATCATCGGGCTGAACACTTTGCTTGGAAATCTCGCGTCCTGGGTCGTAGCTACAGATGTCCTTCGTGATGAGTCCACCCCAGTTATCATCACCCTCCAACAACTCCGTGACTTGTCGCACGCCTGGGCGATAGCGAGAGATTCTGTGCGTGCGGCGCTGGCAAGTCTGACGAGCGAGCCCGCGCAGCGGTTGTATTACCGTTCTGCCTCACTGGCCGTCCCACAACCCCGATCTGCGATGAAGCAATGGATGATGAACCTTGTATGCCTTTCGTGATATTGCATATTCCGCCCAACTAGGCCGTCGCCTGCGCTCAGTCTGGATACTTTTTTGTCTGCTGGTTTGGGAAGTCTATGGAGATACGACCTCTATTCGTAATCCTTGGCGTACGTAGGTCTTAGAGGTCGTGCTCCTTCTTCCATGTCATGTAACTAGAGATTTGTCGAGCAGAACCTTTATACTGGACGCAACTGTAGTCTTATTGTATGTCGTGTCTGAGGTATGTTCAATCATTGGCGTGTTTAAACTCAATATTGTATGATCGTACGATGTGTTTCGCCAACGGTGGACGTTTACCCCTTAGAAGCCAACAATGGCGACATGCATAACAACTGCTCGACGTTCAACAGCGACGTTCGTGTCGCTATCTAAGGTACCACGGTGGACGAGTGCTTCGTGAATATTAATATTGAGTACTTTGAGTCGTTGGGCTAGGAAGAATTCCGGAAGAACGCGCTGAGTTTGTGTTTAGCTTGGCTAATGTTCGGCTGTCTCCGAACACCATGTCCCAGAATTGCGTTTCAGTCACACTTCTCGTGGGCACTGCGCCCATTTCATAGACGCCGATCCCAAACATATGGCGATTCGTAGCGCTCTTCACCCGAATATGTGATGTGAGACTTGTCTTAGTGGGCCATCACTTCGTATGGCATGTCCAAGTTCTCTTCATGTTGGAGTTGGAGCAGGTGGCTGGAACGAGTGCAAGCATGAGTAGAGTTGAATGATAAGTGTCACGGTTTGGGATATTTGACCAGCATAGAAAGCCATGTGCCAATTTGCGTGGCGATCACCAGGCGGGCGTCACGGAAATGATACACCGAGGTGGATGGACGCGCCCCGCGATCCTCCGGCCGCCATGAGACGTCCCGGAATCCCGGTTCGCCGGGACTCACTTGACTGTTGATATATAACGTTGATACATTGATAACTTAGTACGTACTCCACAAAACACGCATGCACCGTGAACCATCCAACTTACAGCATGGTAGCAGGGGATGGCGCCTGTGGACGACTTACACCATTGGCATACTCTGTACAGCATGAACGAGGACTCAGAATAGTCCGGACTCCGGCGCCTCTGCTACGCCAATCCCAATGAGTCATATGCATGAGACCACCGCATGAGGCCAGCCAACATCCGGTCTTCAACTACACTCACGTCAATACACAAATCCCTGCTATGCCTTGTAGCTTTTCGACCGTCATTATTTGTCCATTCATCAAAATATTTGGGCTGGTCAAGCGTGGCAGGTACATTCCTTGCTCCTACTATGTTCATCAGCTTGTGAGTTAAGTTCTGTGACTCTAACAGTCCGGATTTCCACGTCCTTGAAGATGACTCTAACAGTCTGAATATCCATGTCCTCGACGATGATTCGCTCCTCAACATATTCTATCTTTATCGACTAGACTTGTTTGACGAAGGTGAAGTTGACCAAGGACCTCTCGTGTGTGGGGGGAGATGGAGCCGCGAACGCTGGTGGTACAAGCTCGCGCAGGTTTGCCGAAGATGGTGATGTCTCTTACTTGGGTCAGCACAGTATCTGCATCTTTGTCATCTCTGCACGTATGGCACACCTATAGCGGAAGTGCTTGCGCATTCACCTCCTCTACCACTCGTTGTCGATCACATGGAGGGAGATGTCATGATGGGTATGAAGGATGAACACGGCGTACTGCTCGCGCTCCAACACTGCTATTGTGTACGTCGCATGCGCCTTCACGTACCCCTTCAAAGCTTGCGGAAGTTCATCGCAGCTATGGGCAAAGAATTCCCAATACTGGAATTCCTGTATGTTGCACTTCCCAAGGGGCACAACACGACCTTAATCCTTCCCGAGACATTCCAAGGGCCACATCTATGCCACTTGGCATTGATCCAACATTTTAACTTTCCGATTGGATCTCCAATATTTGTGACTGCCACCAGCCTTGTCACACTTGCCCTTGATTCCGTCACAGTACACCCATCCATCCACTCCCACTTCCACAAGTTCCTCCAACGGCTTTCCCTCATGTCCCAACTGAGGAAACTCAAGCTCATATTTCACACTCCTCTTACTGGTGACGACACCGAAGAACGACCTTCTCATGTACCGACAATGATACACGTTACACTCCCAAAACTCCAATGGCTTGGCTTCAAAGGTACCAGCGCTCGCATGGAGAAGCTTCTTCCTTGCATCACCGCTCCTCTCCTTGTGAAGCTCGATGTCATCTTCGACGACGGGCTCCCGTCTTTGGTCCCATACCTCCTGCACGCCATCAGCTCAACAGGAAATCTCAGGTTTAGCAAGGCCTATGTCGGTTTCCATGAGGAGCACGTTGACGTGACAGCGTATTGCAATAAAAAAGCGAAGACATATACCTTGGGCATCTGAGTTACCTGTGATGAACTCGACACGCAGATAGCCTCTGCAGCGCAAATTTTCAATATGTTGAGGGAGCTATTCTCTTCTACAGAACGTCTTTTCTTTCAGTGTACACGGTCCATCGAATGGTGGAGGGTGTTTATCCATGCCAACCGCACACAGTGGCACGACCTTTTAAGGTCTTTTAATACTGTAAAGATCCTTCGAGTGCCTCAGCCCCTAGTCACGGGGCTGTCTGATGCTCTACAAGTACACGATGAGGAATCACCTACTAGTGAATGGCAGGGGTTTTTATACCCATGGGGTTTGGCCCATGGGTTTGCATGGGTATGGGTAAGGGTACAACATCTTGAACCCATGCCAAACCCTTACCCATATGGTGGGTTTGGTGGGTTTGAAGGGTTTGGTTAGGGGTTTTTTTTTTTTTTTTGAAATGCCTGCCCTTCTCTCTGGAATTAAGCTGGATTAGCAGGTGACATATAGTGCCAAACATAGGGATGTTATGCCCTGCCAAATAGGCCTCATCCACTGGCATAGCATAATAGCCAGATCTATATATAGATCTAGACCTAGGGGGAAATTCTATTTATCCATACCATCTATTTCCTTAGGCTTTACTTGCTGCTATTTTTTAGGCAACACCCTCTACCTTCTTTGGTTTTTCAGGTAGTATAGGACTTACTTCCCCAAAGAAGCTCTAGGATATCCTCCAGGGCTCAAACCTAGCAAGTACCTATAGTTAGTCAGAGTTACCTAACTAGGATTGTTTTACCATATAGCCCCTAGGGTTTGGTCAAGGTTGAAATATACAGTAAGTATACCTGTCTAGATTCTATTGGCTTTTAAAATAAGTTTTTATACCCTTTAAAATTCTTTCTAACCCTTACCCATACCCACCAAAACCCATACCCATGGGTAGGGGTATGGGATTTAGTAAACCCTTACCCTTAGTGAGGGGTATGGGTTTTGGTGGGTATGGGTAAGGGTACAAATTTATAACCCATGGGTTACCCACGCCATACACTATCACCTACAGAGCTATTGCCAGAGCTGGATGTGCTCATCTTTTCTCCAGATGGCGATCCTGACAACGAATTCGTCTCATTCATCGATGCCCACAAGAACGTAGGCTGGCCAGTGACTCTGATCCGTCATGGTTGGTAAGCCTCATTTGAGGACAGTCACGAGGTGTAGCACGCGGCAAGGCTCAGCAGCGAATACATAGGTTTGGCCTAACCGCGAAACTTGGAACAACACTCCTCCCATGTTGCGATTGTCTTCACCATTGCCCACACACTCGTTTCCTCTCACACCACTATGAATACGATCAACTTGCTTGTTAATAAAACTGCCATCTGATGTCCACTCCACCCTATATGGATTCCATGCACATGCTGCATGCCAACTTGGATGGTCTCACACCTACAACATAGACCGACCATTCACCAAGCTCGTTTTGTTTTTGACCATATATATTCTGATGAAATGTATCCTGATATTGGTATTAGTACGATTCAAGGAATGTTGAAGGTGAGATCTTCTCAATGCTGTACACTATATAGGATGGGGAGAAGCCCATAGACTTGCATGCAATTGCATGGCTGGCTCAGAAAATGAGTGGCGCAAGTGAACGGCTACATGGAGCGGTCACCCTTGTAAGCCTTGATGAGGGAGTTGCAAAATGTCAGCAGGTGTCCACCTACGACATTATTGACCAGAGATTTGTAAGTGGAACAAGAACGTGATAGGTTCTGTATCTGCTGGCCGACCAATCTAGAAAATAGAGCGATGCGATGCCACAAGATCGCGAAGCAAACAGCTCAAAAGGTCCTGTTGCTGTACCCATGCCAAGCACGTGTAACTGTTAAGTTATTCTAAAACACGATATGGAGTCCACAAATACGCGTTATCAGGTCGTAAAAGTGAATGTCGAGAAAGTTATTGTAAAGTCGTATAAGTCCCAACACAAAGACCGGAACGAAACATCTGTTATGATCATGAGCAGAAGAGAAAAACTCCCAGTCAAAGTTTACGACTCCTTACGACCGCGACGTACAGCACATGGAGGCAAGGGAGTTTTCCTGGCATTCTCCTGGAATTCAACAAGCTTGCCGCTTTGTCCAGGGTTGATAGCGAAAACCATGCCCTTCTGGCAATGCCCTGTCTGATGACAGTAGAACCACACTGGGTTTGTGTCTTTTACAGTGTACTGTACCCACAGGAACGGCTCCTTGTTTTCTGCCACAAACTTACTGAAAGAACCAATCAAAACTCAAGCTGGATGCAACAGTGAATGAGAGACTCACAAGCCAGAGTCAAATCCACCAGGAAGGGGAGAACAAGGGGTCTCAAGCATGGACTGTGTCATGGTGTGGTTCTTCTGCTTGAAGATGAACAAAATGACATCGCCGGGGTTGGCTGTCTAGTGATGAAGGCTCGTCCAGAAGCTCATGATGGGAAATCATATGGGCCATATACCATGAAGGAAGGGTTGTACTGGATAAGTCCATCTGGACCACCGGCGACCACTTCGATCTGGGCCGTGTTTGCGGGCAGAGCAGACAGAAGGCCAAGCAAGGTGGAGAGGGGGAAGAGTTTAGAGAACATGACTAGTGTATCGTAAATGTGCAAGAGGCGAAGGTTGATAGAAATTCAATGGAGGGAGTGTTTGATGAGGCACCAGTGGGCACTCAGATGGACTTTATATCCCAAGGCAATCGGACGGAGCACGTTTCAAAGTTGTGACAACAGAGAATAGACAAGGACATGATGAGAGCCCGCAAGACAACCAGGCGAGGTGCAAAGGGTCCAGCAATCCTGTCCCAAGGCGGTGTGCTCACCCACATGAGTGTGTTCATGCTCTGCCTATGGAACAGTACTCTGGGCTTGTCAGTTCGTTTCAGCACGCCGGATGGGGTTCGAGCCATAAATCTACTCTAATGGGACTCCATTGGTGGTATTGTGAGATAGCTCCTAGGGGAGCAGAGATGTTACATGCAATAGAAGAGGAAAGTGAGATTAGGTCTTGATTGCTCCAGTTCGCTTAGGGCAAGGTGAGCCCGTGGGTGCAGGGCAAGGTGCGGGGCGCAACCAGGAAAATAGCAAAACATATGGTATGTAACCCTTAATAACAGCTTGTTATGTGCTTATCAGACCAATAATTCATGCTAAGTAGGAAGGTGTGTTTTTTTGTGATGCACTTTCATATACCTAAAAGTAACTGTTAGAATAGACAAAGGGGAAAAGTTGTGGAAATATATGTGCGCCACCACCATCATGTGATTTGCACAGCTCTAGGGCGACATGCGCCGCCATTTTGGCCAGCCCAGACTTGGGCCCAGACAGCGTGCGGTGTGCTTTGCGCTTGGCATGAGGCAAGCCCACTCAATTTAGCAACTACATGAGTCTAATGCTGATTTTCGGATGCCTGCTGGTGGAAAGAGCTGATAAGCACGGCCAACCGTTGCTGGGTCAAGCTGTGCAAGGGCTGGATGGTATCATCAGGCCATCAGGACTGTCACCCTCATCCTCCAGCTCCCCCTTGGGATGGTAGCCGCGATGAGCAGAGGACATGGCAGTCACCATGGGAGCTTGGGCAGTGACTTGAGCAGCCAGGGGCAGAGCTGTGACCGACTTGCCCAAGGTCAGTGCCAAAGATATCCCAGATCAAGTCACATCTTGCGATATGGATGCCCTGAAGGAAACACATTCAGGTCTGGGTTGAGTAGTTGAGAATGGAGACCCAACTTATGACCTAAATTTGAATGAGAGAGCTTTGGCTGCTTCACAAATAACTTAGCTCGTGCTGGCACTGAGCCTTGAGGGCAGCTTCACGTAGCTCGATCTCATCCTCTGTGGGAGGATGCTTGCCCAACATGCCATTACCTAGGGCATCTATGATACCCTCACTGATATCCTCCAATGCCCATAAGTCATCACCATCTTCCCCAATATTCGCTGGCCCATATTCAGATGAGGATTTCGATATGATGATGCCTTGCCTTGGCACAGCTGATGCCATCGTTGTCATTGTTGCCGCCATGTTGGGCACATTGGATGCGTTGAGAGTAGGAGCACCAACCATGTGGCGAGTCTGGGCCTTCGCCTGTGGGTGGGGATCAACAGGGGTGCGGGGCAGGTGAGAAGATCCGGCAGCCTTCACGGGGGCTTAATCTGGGTTGAGGTGGAATGGTGGGCAGGCATTGGTGGGATCTTTCCGCACCACTTGTGGGACATGACGACCTGGATTCAGCCAAGTCAAGACTGGATGGGAAGGGGGATTCTTGGAACAGCGGCCATGCCCAGTTGGATGGGAACCGCCGCAGAAGCTGAGGCATTGGAGCCCGGGGCATATGGCAAGCCAGAGCGCATGCGTGGGGCCCCACTGTAATGCAGGCCAGGAATGTAGCCGTGCGAGAGGGCAAGTGTGGACTTAATGCCCTGCCCAGAGAGCTACTGCAAACCAAAGGCGCTGCTAGAATGAGACAGTGCAAATCGACACGCCACCGCAAGGGATCCTGAACAAGGGTAAAAATGGAGTTAAGCATGGGCGCTGCGATTGAGCTGGCGCACACTTGAGATGCTGTGACAAATGAACAGGACGGAGGGGCGGCTGGCTGCACCAAAACTAGTCAGAAGGTGGCACCACCAACAACAAAGCAACGACCGCACCTTGGCCCATACATTTGTCACCCTATCCACCATTGAGGGTAAATTTGTTTTTATTTTTGAGGCCCATATATAGGGTACAGCGGTGTCCTGCAAGATGTAGAAGTTGCACAAGGCACCACAAACTGGCACAAGGCCTCTTGGCAGTCATCACACCCATGCCACCCATCGTCTGCGTGCCCCTGCACTGTACACAACACAATGGTCCAATGGCTTGTCCTCTCTGAGTCGGCCCTCTTGATATGGGTCCTGCAATGCAAGAGAGTAATCCAAGAAAAATACATGACCACAGGACAGGGGGAAAGCGAAGGAGTGAGCAGCAAGTCAGGATGTGGAGGGAAAGTGAGAATTCAGGACACTCACTGCGACAGCAGCCCAAAGACGACACAAACTGGTAAATGGCCACAACAAAATTGCAGAATTTACACACAGGCACAGGGATGGTTGCTCAATTGCTGGTGTAGTAGGCTGAATTTATCACAGTTCACAGTTCCCACAATGCAGCCAAAGCCTGACCCTGAACTGGCAATAGCCGCAAATGGCAGACAATTTTTGCCTGGTTGTGTGTGGTGACATGACTTGTGGATATTCCCATGGCAGGCAACAAAATCGCGGAAATATTCCCACGATTTTGCCTGCTTGTGGTCACGTACGATAATGCGCCACAAGGAAATATATTCCCACGATTTTGCCTGGTTGGTTGGTGGTTTGTAAGCATGATGCGAATCACACAGAAATATTCACATGACTGCAACAAAATCGCGGAAATATTCCCACAATTTGCTGGTTGTTAAAAATTCGGCTTAAATACCTTGTTCTCTAAAGGAGAATTTGGAACCCCCACACGTTACCTGTTTGCTGGGTTGTAGGTAGATTTGACAATTCTTCAAGTTGACACCAGGGTCCAGGGTCTTGAGTTCATGGACGAATGAAATATTGCAGACAAGTACGTTGCTCCTGTTGAGAACCCTCACCAAGAACCTCCTCAGGGATTGCTCCACAAATAATATCATGCTGTAAAGTGTGCACATGCTGTGGCCTTGGAATCAGTCATTTCCAACCACATGACAACTCCCAAGTTGCCTGAGCCTGACACTGCGATGCTTTCAGATCCAAGGCAACTCTTCGCCTTTCCCACGCACAGCTCCTCCTTGTCCCATTGTTCCTCCCATTTTCCTCACCTCCCACCATCATTGTCAGCAAATCAGACCCAGGCCACATATAGTCAAGATGTTCTGCTTGCCACTCACCAAGCCTCCTTGGCTGAAGAGACTTGGATCGCCCATATCAGACTGGCCAACAACTGTCGGGAACTCACTACTTTATGGGTAGCAAGACTCGATGACAGCATGGAGTTGAAGGTGACTGATCCAAAGGAGCAGCAATGAGACGTTGAGGAGAAAAAGGCAGAAGGCGAGGAGAGGTGGGACGGAGTAGACTGTTGAAGATGAGGGGCGGGCTGCTGACAAAGAGGGAGCTTTGAAGGGCTCCAGTGTGGGGATTGACAAGAGAACAGTCTAAGGACTGTTCACCTAAATTCATAGGTCTTATATACTAATACAGGGTGGTCTGTGCGCAGTTTAGGGTAGGTACAATTACAGGTAATAGGGGACTGCGCAGTCAATGTGCAGTAACTGCGGATTACATTATACATCTCAATTAGGGACTAGCCCCAATGAGTCGCGTCTTTGTTGATCAAGTCATGTCGTGTGTTTGTTGATTGTTTAGTGGACACGTCTTGTTGATCGTTCCCATGATCTGCCACATATTGATCAATGGATTAGACGTGCGTCCAAAGCACGTCTTGTCCTGTGACATTGTTGATGACCAGTTCCTTGATAGGTCATGTGTTATCTTCCCAGGGTCACGGGGTCATAGGTTTCCAGGGTCACGTGCTGATAAGTCACGTGATATACAAATGGCAGAGGGGTCACGTGATGAGTCACGTGTAGGATCATGTGATATGTTCCCATGGTCACATGATGCTGAAGTTATGGGTTTGTAGCTGAGACTGGGGGGCGCAAGTACTGCTTGCGACAACAACACACCTGAAGATGACACTGCCCCTTGTTGCACATGCAGTGTGCTGCCCTTGCCAACCATCCTGAGGTCTGGACCAATAAAGAAGGATTTGGAGTAGAAGGGTTCTGGTTTCACTGCATATCTTTCTTCTTTTGTTCTAGTTTATTTTCTCTTCATTTTCCATTTTCTCCATTAGACTTAGAGGTTGGTATCAAGTACTGCTGTACCATTCCTCACTCCCACCACCTTGTCTTGACATTGCACCCTTTGTGACAACTCAGTAAAAATTCAACATCACTTCCCACATCCATATGATGCCACATAGCCTGTTGCCAGCTTAAACATTTGTTTTATTTTATTTTTCTTCTTACTTACTTCATGCATAGAGTAGCCATTGTAGTACAAATACCTTGCCCTTGGCTAAATCAATAGATCAGGATAGAAGGCAATTGCAGCCTCATTCCCCCTCTTTTCCATGTGATCCCCAACTGTATAACAACTTGCAAGCCTGCTGTGCTGCAACCACCTTTCTCTGTTCTCCATTCTCCCTGTCTTGTCTTGCATCTGTACCCCTCACCCTTGCTTGCCCTTGCCCTCACTTGCCCTTGCCCTTGCCCTCACTCACCCTTGCCCTTGCCCTTGCCCTCACTCACCCTTGCCCTTGCCCTTGCCCTTGCCCTTGCCCTTGCCCTTGCCCTTGCCCTTGTCCATTCTTGCCCTCATCGCTTGTCACTGCCATTGCCTTCTGCCATTGCTGCCACCTCATCACATCACCACACTGACACTCAATGCCAACACACCAGCATCTACACTTCTCCTGGTCCTCATCTGCATATTCTCAAGCACTCAAGAATGTGGCCTTTTCTTAGGAATACGATTGGCAAATCGGATACAGAACGCACGGGCCAGTATGACTAACTGCCCGTAAACCATATCTGTACTATCCGCCAATACTTAACATAGGGTAGGAGAATAGTCAGCAAGCTGTAAGCGAGTGGGTGTCTCCCGCTCCAGTCTCCCGCGTGCCCCTTCGCTCTATCATTCTCAGCTCGTGTGCGCGCGTGAATAATCAACTAATCTATATTCGTATACCTTTCCTCCTCTCCCTCTCTCTCTCTTTTCACCTGGGGACATCCCCAAACTTGGCATGCAGGCACCATTCTGCATTACAAACTGGAGCCCACTACAAGGGTTGGTTGTCTTGCTATCAGATACCCACCCCAGTAGGACAGTGATCTTGTCCAAGCTTGCTGTCTAGTTTCTTCATTTATTTCTTGGTTCTATCTCTGGTTGCCTCTGGCAACCCCTTGTATGCCTAGTAGAGCTCAGCCAAGGAACTACTTAGGGCATTTTGTCCATAGTGTCCAGCCCCAACAAGAAGAACATGAACCAGCTATACCACAACCAGAAGTCACCCAGCCCAACACAATTCAATGCCTTTACCTTGCTTTCCACACCCCACTCATATCAGACATTCCCATGTCCAAATTTATTTCAAATATCACACAAGCTCTCCACCTCAGCTCACCAATACCCGACTCCTCTGAGTCACCTCCAAGCCTCCCATTCGCATTGGAAAGCATTTTGTCATCTCCTATCTGCTATGTACCACCTCTGTACGACAAGACTAACCCATCTATACCAGCTCTAGTCCTTGATGCACCTGGTTCTGACCCAATTCTTTTGCCAGCATCCTTACCTTTACACCTACCCGAAGCCTCCTTCAACATGCCATGGCATTCCACTCACCTAAGCAATGATGAATTGTCCTATGCTGATGATGAGTAATTCATACAACTCCCTCCACTGCTCCCTCTGCATCTGTATCAAGCACTGCCACAGCTGCCAAGACATCTCCCACGTGCCAGGTTTCCACCGCCAGGACATCTGCACTCAAGGGCCTTACTGCAACCACTGCCCATGCAATCACTCACAACCACTGCAGCCTTCACTACACCCACACCTGCCATGATATATGCACCAGCATATGGCATTGGAGCCATGCTGTCCATCTGATCCAGTCTTGTGCCCCGCTTCACTGGTGATATTGACCAGCCAATAGAAGATTTCCTGGAGGAATACAAAGAGTTAGCAGACAAATGTGGCCTCACCAGCCAGCAGAAGGTGGAAACAGTCATTTGGTACATCAACCGCTCTTAGCATCATGTTTGGCAAAACCTGCCAGGTTACATTCCACACAATTGGCTAGACTTCTGTGACGAGCTATGCAACAAATACATCAGCCCCACACCCAAAGGACAGTTCTCAAAACAGAAACTCATCGACTTTGCCGCCAAGTATGCCCAGATGCGCATGGGAGACAAAACCAACATCATCAACTACCAGTGGCAGTTCAATGCACAAAGCAAAGTCCTTCTTGGCACCAGTAGGATAACTGTCAGTGAACACAACACCATCTTCTGGTGTGGATTCCATCCCAAAGACCAGCAAGCGCTCTATGAATGCCTCATTGTGATGCACCCCAACATGCCCTGAGGTCAAGCCTTCGATCTCAAAGATGTCTTCAACATTGCATGGGTTATTTTCTCAGGTGATGATGACCTCTTGTTACAGGAGCCATCCCTTTGTTCTGATCGTGCGCAAACAGAGTGCAGCAGTCCGCATGATTATTCATTGCCATGTATCGAAACCTGAACTGTCTATTTCCAGAACAACACCCACAAGGAGGACAAGGAGGTACTTAAGAGTTTCATTTACCAACTTCATGCTCTCCCACAATGCGATCTGAAATACACATTTTTATATGCAAAGTGCATGGTGCATTTTCCTAACCACATGACAAGCATCCCTAGGCCAGGATATCAGGCCAATACTGCTGCTGCCTACTTGTATCAAGTGCCACCACCACTGCCGCTGCCGATGTGGAGCATGCCAGCTGCTACACCCATCCTGACTCCAGTTGCACCTGTCATCAACACCATTGCCCCTACCCCCTTCTTCCAGTTCGGACCTTGCCCCAAGATTTTCTGTTGCACTGATGGCCACTGACTCCATGCTTGCATCATCACCAACAAATACATCAAGTCTGGACATGCAACCTGGATCAACGACCAGATCCATCTTCTAAACAGGCAACCAGTACCCTTCAATGGCTCAAGACATGGAATTAAAGCAAGTATCAATGCTTGGCTGACTTCACAGACCACAACTGCCACCTCAACTCCAGCCCAGACACAAGCAGTCTTCATGTGCGATACACTGCTGCACCTCAAACAGCACAATACCTCTGCCAAATTTAAGGAGATTGTTGAAGCTCACATGTTACACGTCTGGGACTTAGTAACCTCTGACAAAGACCAAGACAAAGATGAATTCTCGCAAGATATACTTGAAGTATTCACCACCAAGAGGACGAAATGCACAGACAAGGCTTCTGAGCTTTCTGTGCTGTGCCCAAAAACCCCAGCTCCAGCACCAACTCTGGTAGTTCAAGCACCCACTGCCAATCCCAGCTATTCACAACCAATGCACAGTATTGGTACCAGTCCAATGCCAAAGACCAGCAGCTCATTTCCAAGCTTGAAGACTATCTTATGCAGGGCAAGTTAGAACTCACAACTCCTGCTTATGTTTTTGCTGCCAGCCCCACCATCTGCAAGGATGTCATCGACAAACTCAAGGTACACTGTATAGAGACTAACAAGTACAAGGTAGTACCTGGGGCAGACTTGTGATGGCCCATGCTACTTGTACATTGCGATACGGTATACAATGACTTCTCCAATGATCGCCCCCTTGCCAATGACTGCCTGCCAGCCTTCTGCCTACCTTTGCAAGAGCTTGATGTCTTAGTTGGCAACACTCTCAATGTCTCAGCAATCTATAACACCAGCTCCCAGATTGTTGTCATCAGGAAGTATCGCAGCAAAAGGGGTGAAAGAGTGCGCAGCCGGTGCGAGAGTGAATGAGCAAGAGTGGAAGTGAGCGGTGTGAAACTGTACAGAACGGATGTCTCAGTTTGGGCACAGGAGATGCACACAACTAAGATGTATTCACCTGTACGGAACGGATGTCTATGTATCATAAGCACAGGTGGTAAGGGATGGAATGTAAGTAGATACTCACCTCAGTTTGGGCACAGGAGATGCACACAACTGAGGGAGCGCAAGCGGAAACTACTGGGTATAAAAGAGTGCAATGGTAATGCAAGAAATGGGGTAATGAACGGAAGCAAAAATGAGGGTGTGTACTAAAATGGTCCATACATGCTGTCTACGGCTTGTGCTAGTGCTGCGTGCACTGTCCAGTGTGTCCAAATGGTAAACTAAGTATTGTGTGTATTGTAAGATCTCGGGGCCGATCGCCATATCTGTGACACTCCCCCTCACTTCACACGCAGTCCGAGGGATGCAGTGAAGTGCCTCTCCTTGGCATCAGCCTCCGAGTCGTCCACAGGGCTGCTGGGGCGGTGTGTGAGATGGGTGAGCCCCTCTTTGGCAACCTGATGAGGCTGGTGGCGCTGCACGTTGATGTGCTTGGTGTGTGGGTGGTGTTGACGGTTGCGCGTTGGTGCAGTGGCTGCTGGGGTGTCAGAAATGAAAGTGGTGGGGTCCTTGAGATTGCCAAAGATCGTTGAGGCAAGGCTGCAAAGCCACGACGCCTCCATGCTGCTGTGCGTTGCTGCGACGTGGTCGTGCTCATTGGTGCTGGGCAAGGGAATGTCCTCCTGCTGCTTCAAAGGCCATGGGATGGTGCTGCTGTCGATGGGGGATGCACACCTGGATGTGGCATGCCAGTCCTCGGCCGTGCTGCCATTCGCATTTGGAGAGCCATCCGGTGGGCTGCTTGCCTTGTCGTGCATGAGTAGGGGGTCAGGTGTGTCAGTGAGGGTGAAAGGGATCCGCTTGGAGGCCGCCCAGTGAGCAGGCCCGGGATTGCCTGCAAGAGAGGGCGCCGTTGAGGGGGTGTCGCCGTTGTCGACTTTGCCTGTGTGGCTGAATCCTTGTGTGACTGGGCGCGCCTTGCATGCAGCTGATTTCTCCGTGGTAGCCTCCCAGAGGGGCCGGTTGGGGGCATGCTTTGCCTCTGTGTGCGTGCAAGGGTCGAGCGCATCTGCACCTGTGGTCTCGGCCATGAATGCCAACTCCATGTCGTCGGGGGCGTCAAGTGGTGCTGGTGCACCATTTCCCATCGTCGGCACTCCCCCTGAATCTCCTGGGTCTTCCGCGAAGGCACCAGGGCGTTGTGAGCAGGGCATGAGGTGAGGGTCATGGCTGCCCGGATGGGCTACTCCTCTGCCGGGCTGAGGGTTCGACTTGCACACGATGCGCGAGGGTTTGGGGACATGGGCGGACCTTGGCACTTGCACTGGCAGGCTATCTGGGTCTTCAGCGTCTTTGAGGGCTGGCGGCGTGGCCTTTGAAGGTGTGGCAGGCGACTTGGGGGCATTGAAAGTCGAGGGTGTACCCGGCGCAGCAGTCTGCTCACTGCCCGCGGTCGACCTCCTCATTTCCTCCCCCTCGAGCTGACCTGCTCGCATGTCATGTATGTTCCCCTCGACTTGCGGGGTCCAGTACAGGTCCTCGATGCCATCCTTGAGAACGGCCAGGATCTGCAGGGCTGCGCCCCACAGTGGCTTCAGTAGCCAGGCCCAAAGGGCATACCACAGAACCCAGACTCGCTCCAGGAGCGTCTGGTTCTGCATCTTGATAGCGCATTCTCTGCACAGGGTGACAATTCGGAGGGGCTCTTCCTCCTCATCCGGTGCTCCTAGGGATGCCGGGATGTGACTGGCTGCAGGCACGTGCAGCGCGTTGTGGCGAAAGGGTGTGGATTTGACACGAGGGGCAATGTCCACCTCATAGTCCCCATTGTCGTCCCAATCAAGTCTGCCTGTCCACGGATTCTGTTCTGCGTGGTCGGCATGTGTGTGAACTACTTCCGCGGCGGCTGCCCAGAAGTCATCGTTATCGTCATCTGTGAACGCGACGTTGGCGGAGCCAATGGGTCTGTTCACGGGCTTTGGGGTGGTGGTGGTTGCTTGTGCGGCCTGACCGCTCTGGTTTGCAGCTGCTGCTGCCTCCACCACCTCCTCCCGTTTCTTGGTGCAGCATTCGCAGACCCAGTGGCCTTCCTTGCCACAGTGGTGGCACTTGCCCTTGCGGCGCCTGGAGTTTCCGCCCTCAGGGGGACTGGTAGTGGCGAGGGCCTCATCTGGTTGGCCCTCCTTGTTGCCGTTGCCTCTGCTTTGACCTTGGGATTGGTCCTTGGGCGCACGGCGAGTCCTTGTGCGGTCTGCTTCCTCAGAGATGACATGGATGATGTCCTTCATCTCCAATGTATTGCCGTTGAGGCGCGCACTCGTCAGGGTCTGTGAGGCGTAGGCAGAGAGGGCATCTGGTATGCCATCAAGGACCGTGCACTCGAAGTCCTCACGGCTGATTGTGACGCCAGCTGCTAGGAGCTTGTTGTGCTGCATCTTCAGGTTTGTCAGGAAGGCGCGAATGTTGCCTCCCTTCGGGCACTGCATGTCGACAAATGAGCGATGGAGGGCATTCCTTGTATATGTGCTCTTCGCCATGAACTCCTGGGTGACAACGTGCCACCACTCCTTTGCAGTCTTGTACTGCCTCACTTCCAGCATTGTCGTGTCCGGGAGCCACTTGTTCAGCAGGTTCCGAGCGATCTGGTTGTCGCAATCCCAGTATCTTGCTGCCTCTATCTCTGTGTCTGTCGGGTTGGCGATGTCTTTGGGGACAGGGCATGGTTCTGAGCCATCAAAGTGGCCCCACCCGCATGCAGTCTCCATGGCATCCTGGAAACGGGCCTTGAAGATGGCCCAGTTTGTGCCTTCGGGATTGAGGTGTGGGACGTCAGCAGAGAGCTGTTCGATGTGCGGAGTGGAAGGTGTGGGTGCAGAGGACATGGCAACGGAAGAGGGTGCTGAGGAGAGTGATGAAGAAGTGGATGCAGCGGACGAAGATGCAGCTTTGGCTTTGGACTTGGAACAAGTGGTAGGAGCTGAAGGGGTAGTAGGGCTAGTAGGCGCAGGGCCCATAACCTGTTGCAGCAAAAGGGGTGAAAGAGTGCGCAGCCGGTGCGAGAGTGAATGAGCAAGAGTGGAAGTGAGCGGTGTGAAACTGTACAGAACGGATGTCTCAGTTTGGGCACAGGAGATGCACACAACTAAGATGTATTCACCTGTACAGAACAGATGTCTATGTATCATAAGCACAGGTGGTAAGGGATGGAATGTAAGTAGATACTCACCTCAGTTTGGGCACAGGAGATGCACACAACTGAGGGAGCACAAGCGGAAACTACTGGGTATAAAAGAGTGCAACGGTAATGCAAGAAATGGGGTAACGAACGGAAGCAAAAATGAGGGTGTGTACTAAAATGGTCCATACATGCTGTCTACGGCTTGTGCTAGCGCTGTGTGCGCTGTCCAGTGTGTCCAAATGGTAAACTAAGTATTGTGTGTATTGTAAGATCTCGGGGCCGATTGCCATATCTGCGACAGGAAGGACATTGTCCAATCACTCAGCATCCACATTAACACCCAGCAGCTTATCAAGATGGAAGGAGCAAATGGCACCACCAATTGGACGGTAGGCTGCACTGAGAACTTATTGCTGCAGGTAGGTGATGTCCCATTCAAGATTCATGCACATGTTATCAAAAACGCATCCTTCAGCATCCTCTTTGGCTGTCCCTTCCAGCAAACCCTTCTCTGTTGATTCGAAGACCTCCCTGGTGGCAAGGTAGAGTTATCTGTGTGCAACCCCTCCAACATCTCTTGCCGAGTGTATATTCTGACATGCCCTCGCATCGGATGCGTGCCAGCTATCAAGGTCATCTCTGTTATTAATCGCATACCCCCACCTACACTACCTCCTCCTGCGCAAGTCACTGCACAGCACCTGTCTCTACCACTTCTGCCACTCCCACTTGCAGATGCCCTTACTCCTCCTCTCAAAACCGACTCTGCTGCTTCTGCTCAGCACACCCATCCTCACCATGACCATCTTCACATGCGATTCTGCACTACCAAGCACATCTCCAAGGCTTGACAAGGCAAATATTCTTGCTGGCTGGCCTTTGCACATTTCACTTGCTTGACAGATTCTGCTGCAACTTGTAGATCTCCTGACAATCCCCCTCCATTCATACTGCCCATGCCTGAAGCCCTATCTGCAGCCATCGCCCACATAGACCCCACCTTTGGATTTGTGCAAGACATCTCCTCTGTCTCCAGGATCACTCTGCCACCCCTCTCTGACAATTCTTTCCCCTTCCCCCATTCTAACTTGAGATGCACAGACTTGATGCCATGCAAATTCCTAGCACACCCAGTGGACCCTGGCCTGGCTTACACTTGTCTAACTTGTTCAACAACGTGTCCACTCGTTTCACCTCCTGAGCACTCTAATTGGTCTTGCCAGCAGATTATCTTAGCATCAGATACTGACATTGATGAGTCAACCCAGGAGGGTCGATTTTTAAACCCCCCAGAAGGTGTAAAGTGTGCACATGCTGTGGCCTCAGAATTGGTTATTTCCGACCACATGACAACTCCCAAGTTGCCCAAGCCCAATGCCGCAATGCTTTCAGATCCAAGGCAACTCTTTGCCTTTCCCATGCACAGCTCCTCCTTGTCCCATCATTCCTCCCATTTTCCTCACCTCCCACCATCATTGTTAGCAAATTGGATCCAGGCCACATATAGTCAAGATGTTCTGCTTGCCACTCACCAAGCCTCCTCAGCTGAAGAGACTCAGATTGCCCATATTGGACCAGCCAATGACACACCTGAAGATGACACTGCCCCTCGTTGCATGTGCAGTGCACTGTCCTTGCCAACCGTCCTAAGGTCTGGACTGATAAAGAAGGATTCAGAGTAGAAGGGTTCTGGTTTCGCTGTGTATCTTTCTTCTTTTGTTCTAGTTCATTTTCTCTTCATTTTCCATTTTCTCCATTAGACTTAGAGATTGGCATTGAGTACCACCGTACCATTCTGTTAAGGGCCAAGGACCCTAAGGTGCGATGTGCACAAGTTTGTAAAGCTGTGGCGGGACTTGTACTTCAAGGGATCGCAGGTAGTGAACACTGGCCCTTGGATGCACTGGTATGATGGGTCTGCACACGTGCAAGACACTAGTGATGACAATGAAAGATGTAGAGCAGAGTCTCGATGACGTTCGAGATGACTTAGAAGGGATGTGGGCGAAAACTGAAGGTGCTGTGGAAGCTACAACACTTGGGATTAAACCAAGTCAGGCTTAAGGCCCAACTCTAGGAAAACATGAGGGTTTATATACATGTGAGGAGGCTATATGACTCAGGCCTAATGCTACAAGTACCTGTACTAGTAACAAGTCATAGTTCAAAAGATGGAGTCATATACTGTGGAACTGACTTGTGTATGAAGATAACAAGAAGGGAGTTAGTATGAGTCATGAAATGAGGCTATGAAGAAGTAATAGTAATCAGGCTGAGAATCCAGAAGCAAGGCTAAGGTAAGCAAATAGAGATGAGTCAGGGGTAGGGGATAGGGTCATGTGGGGTCAGGTGAGGGAGTATCAGGTGATGTGCAGGTAACTTGAGAACGGCTAAGGTAAGTGAATAGAGACGAGTCATGGGTAGGGGATAGGGTCATGTGAGGTCAGGTGAGGGAGTATCAGGTGATGCACAGGTGACTTGAGAACAGGTGACATAGGACAGGTGACTTTGAGGAGCAGGTGACTGGAATGGCATGTGACTGGTCATGTGGTTGGTCAGGTGACTAGTCAGGTGATTGGTCATGTGATCAAGGTGGATGGGTGGTTGGTCATATGATGGGAAAGGCTTTGTAAGCAGGTGGAAAATAAAAAATACACCCTGCATAAGCCCAAGAACATAACACATTCCTTGCTCCTGCCACCTTGTCTCAATGTTGCACCCTTTGTGACAACTCAGTAAAAATTCGACATCACTTCCTACTTCCATACAATGCCACACAGCCTGTTGCTGGCTTAAACATTCATTTTATTTTATTTTTCTTCTTACTTACTTTGTGGATAGAGTAGCCATTGTAGTACAAATACCTTGCCCTTGGCTAAATCAATAGATCAGGATAGAAGGCAATTGCAGCCTTATTCCCCCTCTTTTCCATGTGATCCCTGACTGTGTAATGACTTGCAAGCCCACTGCACCATGACTATCTTTCTCTGTTCTCTGTTCTCCCCATCTTGTCTTGTATCTGTACCCCTCACCCTTGCTCACCCTCACCCTTGCTCACCCTCACCCTTGCTTGCCCTCACCCTTGAGCCCATGTAGCATATCTTGTTGTAGTACTCAGTAGAAACCACATGCAAATTGGTTGTGTGGATCAGGAAAAACAATGTGGGCCAAGTTTTGGTAACAAGTGCATAAGTTTGTATGGGCCTATGGAGATATGGTGTGTATCCTCACACCTTGGCCCATCAGTAAATGTTGTTATTTCTCAACCCTGAATTTGTATGGGCCCATGGTCAGTTGGATGGCTGCTGCTAACCAAAATGCTCACATTGGCCCACAATTGAACACTCTGCCCCTCTGCCAATGAGCTTGAGATGGCCCATAGCAACCCATGGCCAATTGTGCACAAGCCCTTGCATGGGCCAATTTTATTTGGATAATTGGCTCAAATTGGCCCATCAAGCACATAAAGAGCTGCTGCATGAGACTGTGGTATGGGCCCACTATTTGAAGCTAGCAGGATGGCTGCTGAGCATCCTCTTGAATTGGCCTGTGTGATGAATGTTCTGCACCTTGCTGATATACTCGAACTGGCCTACAATAGCTAGTAAGCAATTATGCGCAAGCCCTTGGACAGGCCAATTTCATTCTATATAATTGGCTCAAATTGGCCCATCAAGTGCATAATGAGCTGCTGCACGAAAATGCTATATGGGCCCACATTATTTCAAGCTAGCAGAATGGCTGCCAAGCAAACCTCCTGCATTGGCCCATGTTATGAATGTTCTGCCCCTTGCCAATACACTCAAACTGGCCCACAGCAGCCTGTAAGCAATCGTGTGCAAGCCCTCAGACAGGCCAATTTAATTCTATATAATTGGCCCATCAAGTGCATAATGAGCTGCCGTGCAAAAATGCCATATGGGCCCATATTATTTCAAGCTAGCAGAATGGCTGCCAAGCAAACCTCTCACATTGGCCCATGTTATAAATGTTCTGCCCCTTGCTGATACACTCAAACTGGCCCATAGCAGCCTGTAAGCAATTGTGTGCAAGCCCTTGGATGGGCCAATTTCATTCTATATAATTGGCTTGGATTGGCCCATTGAGTGCATAATGGGCTGCTTTGTGAAAATGCCATATGGGCCCACATTATTTCAAGCTAGCAGAATGGCTGCCAAGCAAACCTCTCGCATTGGCCCATGTTATGAATGTTCTGCCCCTTGCTGATACACTCAAACCAGCCCCCAGCAGCCTGTAAGCAATCGCATGCAAGCCCTTGGATGGGCCAATTTCATTCTATATAATTGGCTTGGATTGGCCCATTGAGTGCATAATGGGCTGCTTTGCGAAAATGCCATATGGGCCCACATTATTTCAAGCTAGCAGAATGGCTGCCAAGCAAACCTCTCGCATTTGCCCATGTTATGAATGTTCTGCCCCTTGCCGATACACTCAAACCAGCCCCCAGCAGCCTGTAAGCAATCACATGCAAGCCCTTGGATGGGCCAATTTCATTCTATATAATTGGCTTGCATTGGCCCATCAAGTGTATAATGAGCTGCTGTGTGAAAATGCCATATGGGCCCACATTATCTGAAGCTATCAGGGTAGCTGCCAAGCAAACCTCTCACATAGGCCCATGGTTTCAATTTTCTGCCTTTGCTGATACGCTTGGGCTGGCCCACATTATTTGAAGCTAGGCAAATGGCTGCTGAGAAAACCTCTCACATTGGCCCTTCAAGTACATAATGGGCCACCACATGAGATTGCTGCATGGGCCTGCATAATTTAAGTTCGGGATTGCTGCTGAAACAAATGCTTACATTGGCCTATGATGCACAGTCCCCCTGCTGATAAGCTCGAGTTTACCCACAGTAGCCCAAAATAAATCATGTGCAAGCACTGGTGTAGGCCCATTTCATGCACTGTCAAATTTGGACAAGCAACTCATTTTCCCTTCAAGTACACAATGAGCTGCCACACGAGACTGCTGCATGGGCCTGCATGATTTTAGTTGGCAGTATTACTGCTAAGTGAAATGCTTGCATTGCCCTGTGATGAGACAGCACTGCCCTTGCTGATGAGCTTGAGTGGCCAACACCAGCCTGAATAAATCATGTGCCAGTGGCTGCATGGCCCATTTTATACACTGTACTGTACAGATAAGCATCTTGCATCAGCCTACAGAGGACATAGCAGGCTACTGCACATGACACTGCCATGTGGGTCTACATGATATTCAGTTAGTGGGATGCTTCCCAGAGAAATGCTTGCATTGGCCTGTAATGCAACTGTACTGACATTGCCAATAAGCTCAAGTTGGCCTGAAAGAAGTGCCACACAAGCACCCACATGGGCCCATTTCCTATGTCCATATACAGCATGAGTCACTTACAATTGGCCCATCAACCACACAGAGAGCTACAGCACAAGACTGTTGCATGGGCATGCATTATATTTGGTTGGCAGGATGGCTATCTAGCAAAACTCTTGTATTGGCCTATGACAATTCATAAGCAATTGCCTCCCATTTCATGCTCTGTACTATTAGGACAATTAGCCTGTATTGGCTCATTGGGCACACAATTGGCTGCCAAGAAAATATGTATTGGCCCCACAATTTGACCCAAAGTAGAAAGATGAAGTGCTGATAAGCATTACATACTGAGCCTGATATTTCAGTGGCTGCCAACTATCTGTAGGGGCCATATCAGCAGCTACCAGTGCCAGAAAAACACCTGCTGCTTACGCATATTGCTGCCAACTTAAGCAAGCTAAACAGGCACATCTGAGAGCATTTCTCCACCTCCTATTATTGATCACCAATCCACAACCCACCATGTCCCCCCCTAGATCTACTCTGTATTGTGAACATGGACATGGAGGAAATGTGACAGGCCTTGACCCAGGCAAAGATATGTTGCTGCATCTTGGAGCTAGAGAGCAGGGTTAACACAGCAGCCAGGGATATGCAAGAATCCCAGGTGGACAGGTATTGGAAGATCCTTGCCAAGCTTATTGGTGAAGGCAAGAAAATGAAGTCCTTGGCCCTGGCAAGGTTGCATTGCTGCATCCTGGAGATAGACAGGGATGCTGAGGTTGGAGGAAAGGATACAGAATCATATCATACATTTTGGCATCTGCAGATCCTCTCCAAACTGACTGGAGAACCCGTCACTCATGGTGACCCACAAACCCATGCTGTCGATGTCGCTATGGAGATGATGTTGCAAAGGGCCCCTGTCCCTTCTCCCCTGCCTGCTGTACATCAGATTCAAATACATTTGGTGTTGAGCTAACCTTGTCACACTGCCCTTTAGCCAAGTGCCAATAGTATACTCAGCCATGAGTGGGCTTCTAACACGTCCTTATGTGGGAAGTATAAACGCCCCCATGACCCTGAGGAGGCACAGGATGTTTCTCCTCCCCATGCATCCTTATCCCAACAATCAAAATGTTGCAGTGTCTAGCATGTCAATCCACTGGCAGAACCCAAAGGTCATGAGGAGGCACTGCACTTCACTGAGGAAGAGGGAGGAGGCGGCCTTGGCTCATGTTACAATTGACCAGTTACATGGTCATTTCCAAAGCATTACTCCCAAAGAAATGTATTCAATGTGAGCCCAATCCCAATCCCAGAAAAGTGGTTGCATTGGCCTATGACACAAATGCACTGGCATGCAGTGTGGATGAACTTCTATTGCCAACAAGCTTGGGCTGGCCCATAATAATCCATAAGCAATCACCCCCTATTTCCTGCCTTGTTGGGAACAATTCACTCTTATTGGCTTATTGAGCACACAACTGGCTGCTGCACAAGGCTGCCATGTGGGCCAGAATAATTTTAGCCATCAGAATGGCTGCTGAGAAGAATACTCGCATTTGCCCCACAATTTAAATAAATAATATAGCTTATAAACCCAAGGTAGAAAGATAAGGTGTCGGTAAGCTTTACATACTGAGCCTGATATATCAGCGGCTACTGATAGTAGAGGCCATATCGGCAGCTGCCAATACCATGGATTGCTGCCATGCCAAGTGAGATGAATGGGCACAGAGGCTGATTAGGCCTATGAGATGGCAATAAAGGAGGCAGAAGAAGTGCGGGAATTCAGGTATCACCACATAATCTCCCAGATCATACCTGAAGTGGATGCCAGCAATGACAAGGCCATGGACAAAGATGATGGCAATGTTGAGATTGATGAGGATGGCAATGAGGGTATCATGTAGGTGCAGGATGACAACACCTATGACTATGTCAGAGACCAAGAGACCAGCAGGTATGAAGATTCTCATTCTGAACAAACCCCCTGTGTCAATCCCAAGCCCTCCACATGTTCTACATTGCCTATGGTATGTCACATTCAAATATATTTGGTCTAAAGACATGTGGTGTTGAGCTAACCTCACCACACTATCCTCAGCCAAGGGCAGATATGCTCAACAAAGTCCAGCCTTCTGGCACATTACCTGGGACACCCAAATGCCCCTACAAGCCCGAGAAGGCACATGACTCCCATCCAGATGCGTCCTCACCCTGGAAATCAAAACATCGCTGCATCAAGCATGTTGATCCACTGGCAGAGTCTGAAGGTCATACATAAGGCCTAAGGGGGTGCTACATTTCATCAAGGATGAGGGTACTGCTCAGCACACATATTACATTGTCTATTTGCAAAGTGCTCATCTAGATCTGCCCAAATAATATGTTTGATTGGCTTATCACTGGCTTGCGCACAACTTGCCTGAGAACCCCAAAACCCAGCAATGCTCGACTTAGTACTGCAAGACTTGCCATGTCTCTGAGCAGCCAGAACTCTTGGGTTTGATCCCTTGCAATGGTATAAAGTTTTGCCAACATGCCCCTGGGCAGTGCAGGCTGTTCATGCCATATTACCATGTGAGCATGTTTCTGGGCAGCTACTGTGCTAGCTACAAAATTATGTGGGCCAACACAAGAGCATTGCATTTCAGCCCATCATTTGTTTGATAGGCAAAGCAAGCATATGGCCCAGGTATTATGATGCAGGGAGTGGACCCATGCAGCAGTCCTGTACAGCAGCCTGTCATCCTTGATTTGTTAATTGTCCAAACTTATGATGCATGAAATGGGCCTGTACAAGGGGCTTGTGCATAAGAGCTTTCATAGTGCTGTGGGCTGGCACAAGCACACAATGGGCTGCCGCATGAGACTGCTGTGTGGGCCCATATGGGTTTCATTAGCAGGATGCATGCTAAGTGAAATACTCACATTGGCCCATGATGCAAATGCTCTGCCCCTTGCTGATGAGCTCAAGTTGGCCCACAGCAGCCCAAAAGAAATCATATGCAAGCACTGGCATAGGCCCATTTCATGCACCATCATATATAGATAAGCAGCTCACATTGGCCCATCAAATATGCAATGGGCTGCTGCACAAGACTGCTGTGTGGGCCAATGTGATTTTAATTAGTGGGATGGCTGCTGAGCGAAATGCTCACACTGGCCCATGCACAATGGACCACCGCATGGGACTGCCACATGGGCCTACATGGCTTTCATTAGCAGGATAGCTGCAGAGAGAAATGCTTGCATTGGCCTGTGATATGACTGCACTGGCCATGCCAATGAGCTTACAGACTTGAAGACCCCAAGGACTCAGGGTTGAACACAGTGCTTCAGGCATGTCGGGCATGTCAGCAACGATTTATGCCAGTGCATGGGATTGAAACTGAGACTCAGGCTTCTTGGAGACTTCAAGGGCTTACCAAGAAACTGGAGCTGGTCAACTGCACACTTTTTCGAGCACTAAATCGTAAGGCAGAGTGTATTCAATACTACTTGAGAACATCTATCGTGACTTTGCTTTTTGGCTAAATTCTACTCCATGAGTTCAAACTCCTCCCCACCCCAGTTTAGATCCAACCCCCCCTGGTTCTGTTGATCAATTAAAATGTGTCTCTGCCAGCTCTCAAGAGTCCTTCAATGTGTCTCACATATGGATTGTAGGACATTGACAGTCTTCTTGAGCACATCATATTTGGCTTTCAGAGCCTCAAACTCATTTTTATTGACTTACATGTTGTCATTGTCTCTGCCTGTAGTGAGCAGTGGGTGTCATCAGCAAAGTGTTGAACAGGATCTACAGTGCACATACATGTCTCTTCCTCCCAAACCCTACCTTTCTTGGAGGATTTGTCAAATGTTTCTGGGGATGCAGGATGAACACCCCATGAACCCGCCTTCTGGACCTGTTTTCCTTTGGCTTTGGGTCTCACCCTAGCTACCTTTGGGCTGTGAGTCTTTGAGAGATTGCCAGACCCTGAAGAACTGTGTCAACGCTTCTTCCCTTTGTTTTGCATGCTTGGAGATGCACCGCCCATCTGTGGTATAGTGTTATCTGTGGCATGGAATACTGCTGCCAAACTGCCTTGAGCTGCATCATTGTTCCCCCCTGAGTCATCTTGAGATGCAGATCCCATGCATTCTTGGCAGCCAGCTACCGATGTGTGAGCACATAGCTATTGTTAATAGGTTAGGAGAGACAGACCATTTTTACCAAAGAAGTGCATTTCTAGTGGAGGAAATGTGCTGGGTGAAGTATACATGTCATCCCCTACTGCCCTTTCATTATTTTCTGAGACACTCCTTATGTCTGGTTCTGTCTCAGATTTCTCAGCGGCAGCAATTGTCTTGTTGAGGCTTAACAATAGGGGATGAATGCAGATGGGGGTGTTTGGGTTTCTCTTATGGGCATCAGCATAACTGTTTACTGATTCTGTCTGGATGAGTCTAAGGATGGCTTCTAGAAGTGCACTAGAAGAATAACACATGCCAGGTAATTGATAAATAAATTATTCCAATCCTCTTTGCTCCTAGTATATGCGTGGTATGCTTCCAGATCCTTTTTAATTATAGCTGCATGGTGATGGAGAATTTGTTCATCCTGGGTCAAATCCTAAGCCTTCAATGTCGACATAGTTTATGTTTATATGGTGCAGGAAAGAAGATAAGTCAGAATGTGCCTGGCAGCTTCTCTGAATTGTGATCTTGTTGGCAGTTCCTGACATGGCTATATGATTGCTGGCAGCCATGCTAAGCTTATCAGGATTATGTATACACATCTTATATAATGCCACAAGGGGCATTCATGACATCAACATCAAATTGACTGACATGCTGCAATCCACAATGCAGGAAGAGCTTCCAGAACAAAATTCCTCCCTAGACATAGGCAATGATATGTTTGAGGAGATGGTACACACATACAAGCTAATTAAACCTCTGCCTTGATTGGATGTCCGTAGATGCACTCTGGCTTCTGCAGGGGGATTGAGCTCCTCAGTACACAAGAATCAGGCTCCGTTCAAAGCCAGGAGAAAGTAGTAGAGAGCCCCCCCAAGTCGGCATCAGAGCATATGGGGGACATCAGTGGGGTCCCAAAAAATGTGACCCAATTGAAACCTATCCTTGGCCAACTCATGCACAAGGTGATTATGATTGCTATCTGGCCAATCTGTTACATTCTTGGGCTTACACAGGGTGCATTTTTCATTTTTCACCTGCTTACTAAGCCTTTCCCATCATGTGACCAACCACCCATCCATCTTGATCACATGACCAATCACCTGACTAGTCACCTGACCACCCACATGACCAGTCATGTGCCATCCCAATCACCTGCTCCTCAAAGTCACCTGTTCTATGTCACTTGTTTCCCAGTCACCTGCGCATCACCTGATACTCCCTCACCTGACCTCACATGACCCTATCCCTACCCCTGACTCGTCTCTATTCACTTCCAGATTCTTGGCCTGCTTATTATTTCCTTCTCATATTGCCCCTTTTTACGACTCACACTGACTCCCTCCTTGTTACCTTCATGCGCAAGTCAGTTCCACAGTATATGACTCCATCTTTTGGACTATGACTCGTTACTAGTACAAGTACTCATAGTATTAGGCCTGAGTCATACAGCCTCCTCACATGTATATAAACCTTTGTGTTTTCCTAGAGTTGGGCCTTAAGCCTGACTTGGTTTAATCCCAAGTGTTGTAGCTTCCACAGCACCTTCAGTTTTTGCCCGCATCCCTTCTAAGTCGTCTCGAACATCGTCGAGACTCTGCTCTACATCTTTCATTATCACCACTAGTGTCTTGCACGCATGCAGACCCATCATACCAGTGCATCCAAGGGCCAGTGTTTGCTATCTGCGATCCCTTGAAGTACAAGGCCTGCTGCCATCATACAAACCCGTGCATGTCGCACCTTAGGGTCCTTGGCCCTTAACACAAGTCAGGCTTTCCACCCAGGCTCCACAGAGCATCACAGACATCATCTACCCTGGCAGGTATACAACTCATCGGAGAACTAGACAAAGCTTACAAGCACGTACAAAGAAGACAAGCAGACACCCTCCCTAACCACATTAAGGGACAGGCATACTTCAAATCACATCCCAAACTAAGGGGAAGAGCAAACCCAGACACAGGATACTACCTCAGCATTGGTAGCAAGAAACTTGCTGTAGAATTCATCACAGCAAACAGAGAAGACAATTGGATGCAACTTGGAAGAGAAACAGACGGCACCTGGTACACCACCAAAGAAGCTCTTGTACCAAAGGAAAACAAACTCTTAGGCTGGTGGAACATTAACGATTCCCAGCACCCAGAATACTTTGCACATCACCCAGAACACGCACCAGAACTCCCAGAAGAGACACTCACAGGAGGTCTTCACCACATCGCCACACTCCAGGGAGCAACTCCGTTCACTCCACAGACACCCATCCTACCCCAGATTGAAACAGCAGCCACCTAGGGCATTGCTATCCCTATTTTTTTTTTTTTTTTGGAATTATTTATTTATACTCAACTGTCCTAGGACAACAAGAGTCGTGCTACAAAAATAGCGACAATGTAGTGTACGGGGAAAGGGGATGGATTAGCATAACTTGGGGGAGCGCGACGCTTGAGATAAATGTATTAAAGAAGTTGGGAAAACCTAGGATTCCTCATGGAGGGTCTGGTCGAGGTGGAAGGGGATGGCAAAGAGAGTTTGAGCACAGTAAAAAGGTAAGTAAGGCAACAGCGCCTTTGTCTGTATGAAATAAGAAATTAGGGGACGGGTTGTGGCTGAGAATCTGGTGTCGTAGGGCAGCAGTGATTGGACAGGAGAAGATGGCATGATGTGCAGAGTGTGTGGTAGGGTGGTGAGGGCGAGTGTGTGGTCGACGTGCCGGTGGGGTGGGGCTGTGATCAGTGCTCAAAAATTCTGCCATAAGGCAGTCGTAGCCAGCTTGATCCGAGGGCACAGGTGGTCCATCTGCGACAGGGTCATCCGCCCAGGTTGGGACCGCCAGAGTATCAGGAAGGTTGTCTGTGATAGGGTGCGTTACCAGGCCAGGCGTCGTTGCGGAGATGCCTCTGGGGAACCCTGGGCCTGTGGGAAAAGGAGGTCCAAGTGAACAAGAACAAGTGGTATTGTCACCCGCACCAGGATGTAGACAAGCGGAGTAGTCCCCGCTGAAGCAATGCTTGAACAAAACTTGCAGGGTGAGGGAGGAAGCACCTTGTTGTTTGAGTGAGAGGGCACCTCGCATGAAGGGCGGCAGTTCAGGGGTGTTGGGAATAGGAAGGGCTTTGTCACGAGCCCATTTGCATGGGATGGGTTTGGGGTTGTCTGCCTGCCATTGCTGGAAAGCAAAGAGATTGGGTGGGGTGGGTGGTGGGGCAAAGGTGTGAGATTGGGCTGCAATCCGGAGTTCATCGAGGATGTGGTTTTTGCAGGGAGGACTGGGCCAGTTATGAGAAAAGATGCGTGGGTCCGGCACCTGTGCTCTGGGTTTCGGTGGTTTGGGAAGTTTGCATGGGAGGTGGAGGAGGGAGAAGTAGATAACCGGGGTGAGGTGGAGGAGAACGGAGAGTGTGGCAGTAAAAGAGGAGGCCAAGGGGAGATTGTTGTGTTTGTGAAGGGAGAGGAGGGCAGAGTGGAGGAGTGGGGATGGGAGGAAGAAGGTGGTGTTTTGGTGGGGGAGAGGGGCAAGTTGTTGTGCAGCCAGGGTGGTGGCTTTGGCATTGGAGCGCAATTTGTTGGTGTCTGCGCTGAAGCCCTTGGCAACGATGTTGTTGTCCTGAGCAATGATGAAGGCTGTGACGTAGTGGTCAGGGTGGG
>Ga0307510_10000447_pt1 | contig 40058 bp, 28 predicted proteins | sample 12_EM_MG_FD_207224 | JGI IMG/M metagenome (GOLD analysis project Ga0307510, IMG submission 207224) | Populus trichocarpa ectomycorrhiza microbial communities from riparian zone in the Pacific Northwest, United States - 12_EM | ecosystem: Host-associated > Plants > Roots > Unclassified | place...
ACAAGCTGATCCGAATATCCACTTTAATCAAAAATAAAATTCATCCTAATTCGACAAATTTGTTGCTTGTGCTAATATTTATTTATTTATTTATTTATTCACCATAGTTTATTGCAAGCAACTATTTATTTATTTATTCACCAGAGTAAATAAAAGCCCTGGGAGTTAAAACCTATATATCCAACTCTCAACTCATAGGTTTTCTGGGAAGAAAATGTGTTGGTCTCAAAATTTGTTGCATATCAATTGGGTTTTTTCAATTATTCATTAAATCCAATATAATTTGAGAAAGCCAAAGTTTTGCTCTAATGATATATTGTTATACATTTAAATAATACTCACAAAATAATGGCTATTTCTTTCTTTTGAAAGAGGAAGTAAAATAATTTCATCAAAACAAAATAAAATTAATCAAAATAATAATTACTTTCAAGTCAAGAAATAAAAAAAAGCAGCACTATAGGCTAAGACTTCCGATAAAATTTATGGCAATGTCTTGACAAGATAAATAATAAACAATTAACCGAGAAGAGGAAGCAATTGCAAAAATTGTGATTCAAAAACTGGTATGAAAATGTCTTGAATGTTAACGAAAAAAGAAAAAGAAAAATGAGGTGTGTGGTGGGCCCACACGCATTAACAAAACAGTTACACCGAACCAATGCCATCCCATGGAAGTGATGAGATCAATGGTGATTTCACCGGAATCATTCGCGGAAATGATGATTCCGGAACTGAAAACCCCACTTCTTAACCAAACTACTCCTACTTTCCACCCTTTATCACCCTGTCTTTCCGCCTCTTCCACCTGAAACAGATCCCTCTCCACCTGCAAAAACCCTAAATCCCATGGATGAGTCCTTCATGTTAATGCTCTCGAACCTCCTCCACCTCCACAACTCCCTAGACTCGTCAACTTCCTTCCTCCCCTCCCCTTCTTCATCCTCCTCCGCCTCCTCCCCTTCCTCCCTCCTCTCGTCCTCCCCTCCTACCCCTCTCCTCTTCTTCACCCTCGCTTCCCTCCTCTCTTACCTCGCCTCCCAAAAAAAACCCACCTCCACCAAACCCCCCTCTTCCACCTCTATCACCACTACAAACCTTGAATCCTCCTCCTCCTTCTCCGTTTCCGCTTTCCGGGCACTCTCCACTGAACACATCTGGTCATTAGAAGCTCCTCTTCGTGACTCCCAATGGAGGTCAATGTACGGGTTATCCTATCCTGTTTTTACTACTGTTGTTGATAAATTAAAACCCCATATTACTGCTTCTAATCTTTCTTTACCCACTGATTATGCTGTTAGTATGGTTCTCTCTAGATTAGCACACGGGTTTTCTGCTAAAACACTTGCTTCGCGGTATTCTTTAGAGCCTTATTTAGTTTCTAAGATTACTAATATGGTTACAAGATTGTTGGCTACTAAGCTTTACCCTGAATTTATTAAGATTCCGGTTAGTAAACGGAGGTTGATTGAGACTACACAGGCATTTGAGGAGTTGACTTCTTTGCCTAATATGTGTGGAGCTATTGATGGGAGTCCAATTAAGGTGAAACGTGCGGATATTGGGGGTAATATGTATAAATGCCGATATGGGTACTCGTCGGTTTTATTGCAAGTTGTGGCTGATCATAAGAAGGTGTTTTGGGATGTGTGTGTGAAGGCGCCAGGTGGGAGTGATGATGCTAGTCATTTGAGGGGGAGTGTGTTGTATAATAGGCTTGTTTCGGGTGATGTTGTGTGGGATAAGGTGATTAATGTTAGGGGTCATCATGTTAGGCCATATATAGTTGGGGATTGGTGTTATCCCTTGCTGTCATTTCTTATGACACCCTTTTCACCGAATGGGTCTGGGACTCCTTCACAGAATTTGTTTGATGGGATGTTGATGAAAGGGAGGTCAGTAGTGGTGGATGCTATTGCATTGTTGAAGGGAAGGTGGAAGATTTTGCAGGATTTGAACGTGGGTCTTGATCATGCACCACAGACCATTGTTGCTTGCTGTGTTCTGCATAACTTGTGCCAAATTGCAAGGGAGCCAGAGCCAGAAACTTGGAAGGATCCAGATGAGGGTGGTGTTCCAGCAAGAGGGCTTGAGAACGAGAAGTCTTTTCATTATTTTGGAGATAGCCTGAGGCAGGCGCTGGCTGATGATTTGCACCAGAGACTTTCTTCAAGATAGATTTATGCTCTTATGAGAAACTGTTTTGCAGCCATTACTTTCTCTGCAAGGATAAATTCTTTAGTAATTCTAACCCAATTTAGATGACATGTGGGTTTTCTTTTGCTTGCTTATTTGGCCTCTTTTGGAACGTTTTAGATGTAGGTTTTCTGCATCATTGAACTCCATATGCAATCAATTCTCTGTACTTCATAGGGTGAGCTAACTTGGAAATTGAATTCTCTAATCAGAGAAAAGTCAGATAACCGTAGTTGGAGGTATCAGTACTTGATTGTTACTTGTATTGTTGCTCATTAAATGAATGTTTGTTTTGCTCGAGTGTGACTTCCTTTCATATCCTGGGTTCTTTTGCACAGATGGTGTTTGCTGTTCTGATGCATTGGTGAAGTAATTATTCATGCATCAGTCCCATATCTTGACCCTAGGTGTTTGCCTTGCTATACATCCTTGATGTTGTCTTGGGGAATCTCTTTTTGCAGATTCTTTAGCTGAAGGAACCAAAGCCTTCAGGTAAGGTATCCCATCACCCGATAATGGCAAACAGAGTTCTTGGCCCAAAAGCTAAATAATGCTCTGCCAGCAAGAGCAGCCATCTGTTTTCAGGTGGAGATGCTGTGAGTCTGCAGCAGCAGCAGAAGTGGCCCTTTTGCTTCGTTGCCAATCTGCAACTACTGTTTAACCGGAAGTTGAATTATATGAATGATGATTCAGGTAACATAGCAATTGTTTGGTTTCTCTTGACGCCTAAAAGTTATCAAGTCTCGTTCTTAATTTATTCTTCACGGCATGGACCATGAAATATTGAATTTGCTCTTGTCAGTACGGGATAGCTAATGTGGAACTATAAAGCTAACATGGCGACCACTGTGAAATTACATAAATCCACCAAATCCTAGTAAATTCCCTTCCGTGGTTTTATTCTTTTCTTTTCTTTTTTTGAGAAAAATTCATTTCCGTAGTTAACAACATAATAAGAAAAAAGGAAAGTCACGGGTGCAGTTCTCAAATCCGTTACTATTGGCGTTAAGCATGGCGTCGCGCACAAAGAAGAATTAAGTTTATTCGAGTATTGTCTGCATGGAGGAAAATCTAGCGTCTTTGAGGCATTGAACTAGATGGCCCAATTGCGTGAGAGAAAAGCTTCAAAGAATACTAGCATGTCAGTACGGCGTCACAGGAAGAATGTTAGCTTCAGCGTCTGCATGTCCTTTATCTGGCCAATGATTCTTCGAACCATAAGACCAGCAAAAATATCATAACCAATGGCTGAAATGCCTGGGGAGTTGGGAGACATGGTTCAGCCTCGCTTGATCTAAAGAATCAGGAGCTTCCAAAATGTCCCCGATAAGCAGCTCTGTTTACACAGATCACATACAAGCTTGAAGGGCAAAACCCTGTGGTAACAAGTTAACAACACGAGTGTAAAACTGGGTTTGATAATTTTATGACATTGATCCACAAGAATGAGATTACAGCACATCTACAACCACAATAAACGTGGCATGCATTATTTAGACAGCAAAACTGTATTTTTTTACCTCATGGTAACCATTCCACAGAAAAAGTTTGATCCGCACTTCCTTCAGCAGAGTCATCATCCCCATAATTTAAATACGGGCTACAAAAAAAATAAAAAACTGTTCCCATATGGTTCACTCAACTTCATGGGACATGGTGACTGGTGACGAAAACCATCTTCAGGCGTTGCGCGCAAGTGATTGATAAAACATTTTAACATAAAGTTAACCGATGATCTCCCGAAAGCTGTATGGCTCAGTTCCAAGTCCGTCCAAATCAAGGTTTCAAATTCGTAGGAATGCTTTTGGCACTACCATGCAGTTGTTGCTCAAGGTTCCTGGAGCCGAGAAGCAGAAGTATTCACTGTGGATGCGAGATTGTATTGTGCATGTGATGCTGAGGTGGATTATAATGCGCCAAGGCCAGAATAGATTGAATAAGAGACAAGCTACAACATGTTCTTCTGTATGCAATATTATGCTATGACCAGGAGCAACACAAGCAGGAAAAAGAAAAATAGAACTAAATGCAGTAAATTGGTGTTGCATCATATTGAGTATAGATAACATAGTATGCACAGTTCATCATCATAGTTTTATCTACAATTCTTGTGAATAATTGGCAAGAAAATATGGGGATACGAGAATGTGAAACTGAAGTCCATAACATCTTGAGGTACCAGAAAAGCAAAGAAACTGAAATTCAGCTTCCTTCATCAGGCCCTTGACAGGACAAAATATGTCCAGTGAACATTGATAGAAGATAGAATGAATTATCCATCATAAAGTCTACTGGCCAGCATTGGCAGGAGCTGCACCGCTTGGAAGAAAGCCATCCTTGGCCATTTCAGTAAGCAAATTAAAAACTGCATCTATGTTCCCTTCTTTATGGTTGATCTGAACAAGTGCTTTAGAAAGCTCTGCATCTGAAAGCTTGCAGCTTCTCAATATGTCCCTTATAACTAGATTCAACTGCTCGTCCATCCCTTCACTGTAAAGTGCCTTAACCAGAGCAATGATGGTCACAGTATGAGGAATGAAACCAAAATCAACCATTTCCTTGTAGAGTTTATGTGCCTTATGAACATTTCCATCTCTGCAATGACCATGTATAATGACATTATAAACCGCTTCATTTGGCTTCTGGTTTCTCTTAATCATGGATTCAAAAACTTGATCTGCTTCGTTCATCAAACCCTTCATACAGAATCCCTTTATGAGAGCCACGACACTCTTAAATTCAATATCACTACAACTTTCTATCAGTGTATCATATGTTATGCCATTTGGGATAGACTCGTCGTAAAACAACTTAAGCAGGAGCCTCTTTGCCTCCCTTGTTCGAGCTTGCTTGTTTAGTCCATTAATAAGCACATTGTAGGTGACTGTATCCGGTAGAAAGCCCTTTTTTATCATTTCATCATGCAAATTAAGAGCCTCATTCAAATCTCCTTCTTTACAATAACCATTAATCAAGCTTGTATAAGTGAATTCATCAGGAAGCAGACTCTTATTCAACATCTCTTGGAACAGATCACAAGCTTCATTCAGTCTTCTCTGCTCACAGAGACCTTGGATAAGCGATGAGTAGGTAATGGCATCAGGTGAAACACCCTTCTCAACCATCTCCGCATTCATTTGAAATGCCCTGTCCAACTCTTGGTATCGACAAAATCCAGCTATGATAGTACTGTAACTTACAACATCTGGGGACAAACCTTTACCCTCCATACCTCGTAACAATCCTATGGCCTCCTCCATCCTTCCTGAAACACAATGTCCATTTAAAAGGGCATTATAAGTTACAATTGTGGGCGGGAAACCACTTCTAATCATTTCATCCCAAATACGGTAAGCCTCATCCATGAATCCCTTTTGTGAAAACCCATTGATCAATGATGTGTACGTTACTCCATTCGGACGAAGACCTCTAACATGCATCTGATCAAAAAACTCCATTGCTCGGTTCAAATTCCCAGCCTTACACATTGTATTAATCAACGAAGTATATGTAACAACATCAGGGGGCAATCCATTCCTCAACATCTCTGAATGCAAAACAAGCGCTTGGTGAAAATTACCCACTTTGCAATATCCATTTACAAGTGTATTATAAGTCACCCCATCAGGAGCAAAACCATTCCGATCCATCTCCGCAAGAACCCCACTTGTCTCCTCTATCCTCCCTACTCTGCACAATCCATTAATCACCATATTATACGTAAGCAAGTTTGGCTCCAAACCTTCCAACCCCATCGACCTCAACAATTTAAACGCCTCATCTATCCTCTTCAACTTACAATATGCACCAATTACAGTATTATATGTAACCACATTCGGCAAACATCTATTTCTCTCCATTTCTTCAAAAAACCTCAACCCCATTTCCAAATTCCCCGCTGCACAGAAACCCCTTATCAAAATATTATAACTGAATACATTCAAAGAAACCCCACTTGCAATCATTTCCCTGTACACTTTCTCAGCAAATATAACTGGTTTTCTACACCTAACTATTGAATCCAAAATTGCATTGTATGACAAAACACCAGGCATAAACCCATTAAGCTTGGCTAAATCAACAATATTCAAAGCCTTTTCAATAAAATTTAAGTAAGAACAAGATTTTACCACTAAATCAAAAACAGCAGAGCTTGAATTACACATAAAGTAAGTATCTTTAAGACATTGAAAGAAATAATTACCCTTCTCATCAACAGAATTTTCAGCCAAGTCCTGAGCTAGATTTTGGGCAGTTTTATAGAGCTTGAATTTGGTTAAAATGTGAAGGGCAATGCATTTACAGTGGGGGTTAAAGAATTGGTGGGGTTTAGCAAAGTTAATGAATTTGAGGGTCAGGGTTCGATCATTTTGGGTTTGGAGAAGCAAATATGAAGCTAATTCAGGGGTTATTTGGGAAGATATCGAATTTAAGTGGTATGGATAGCGTTTGAGGAGGGTTAGGGCTTTTTCTGCTAAAAGGGCATCTGTGGGTGAAGAGAGAGTAGACAAAGAACGGTAGATTTGGAGTCTGGGTAGGGACATTTTGGGAATTTGGAGAATTTAGGGTTTTGGAGTGAGCGGAGAGAAGAACCAGTGAAGAGGTTGATTGATGGAGCTCTGATTTTTAACTGAAGGGTTTAAGAGAAGTTTCCCTCTCTCTCTCTTTTTACGAACGACGAGTAGTCATATTAATGACTTCAAGCTGTAATTTGTTTAGATTTCAGTATTTTTTTTCAAGTCTTAATAGTAATTATGAGCGAAAAATATGAATCAATTGGTACAAAAATAAAATCTGAGCGAAAAATATGCAAACAACTCCTAGAATTTTTTTGTCGAAATATCTTAAAGTTGCTATAGAGTAATTATAAATAATTTTACTTCACAAGAAAAATAAATACAAGAAAGAAAGAAACAAGAAATAAAATAAAAAATATTTTGAGATTAGATAGAAATATTCTTATATTTTTTACGAGTAAAATAAAATTTTCTCTTTTATTATCTATTTTTTTAAAATGAACTTATAAAGTAATGGTAGCTATTCCTGGAATATTTAAATTTTTTCAATCCTTGCTTCTTCAAAAAGAAGTAGCAGTTCATTTATTCACAGCAAAATATCTTTTTAAGATTAACTATATGATACATTAACAGAATATGCGAGGAGGTATTTTCAACAGGGTATAAAGATATTTTTCTATTTTTTTTAGAACAATAAAATACATTCATTTTTCTTAAAAGTAAAATTCAAACAATTGATTTCTAGGGGTTTTTTTGAGATTTCACTTTTTTTACAATAAAATTACCAACTTACCCTTAGAATTAAATTTAACACGGGCTTGTTAATAGGCAATTTCAGATTTTCATTTTGACTTTATGTTAGAAGCAGATTAGTAGAGCGGTAAATTAATATTTTATATTAATTAAAAATTATTAAGTTTTTGAAACTGTCAGGTTCATGCTATGCATGTGGTTGCGCATGAAATGGTTTCTTCATGCTTTAATGGCACGAACGATATCCTCCGGTGGTAAAAGATTATCTTCTTGTCATTAGATTCCCTACGATATCCTTTTTTTCTATCACCGGTGGGTGTTTAGTGTTTCTGGATGGATTTTGACCGGAATCATTTTTTTTCTCTTTTTTTTCTTCAAAATCGCATCTGGCAATTAAATTTTCTAAGTGGTCCCTTTATTAGGGATATTTGATTGTCAATCCTCTATTTTTTTTATTTGTTATTTTTATTTTTGTTTTTTTTATAAATTTTTATTTTGTCATTCAATTTAAAATTTTTTGTTTTTTATATTCGAACATGGTTTTTTTTCTTCATTTTTTTTTATCTCTTTTATAAACATTCAATTGTTTTCAATTCCATCCTTTAATTAAAATATTTAGTTTTTTATTTTTTATTTTGATCCTCATTTTTTGGGGTGGTATCTTCTTTTAATTCTTTTGCAAACTTGATTTTTCTTTTCAATTTAGCCATTCAATCCAAAATTAGCCACCCTTAAAAAATTGATCTTTATTTTTTTAATTGTCATGTTATGTTTATTTGTGTGATTTAATGTTTTTTTTTTAATTTTATCATTTGACATTTAATTTTTTAAGATTTGGACTTCATGGTTTTTCTAGATTTGATGCTTCTAATTAAATGGCTTAGGTCATGAATTTATAAGCTAACATGGGTTTTCATTTTTTTTATGGATTTTTTTTTTTGATTTTATTACTTAACATTGATTTTTTCTAAAAATAGGTTTCAAGGTTTTTTTTTTTGGCTTTCACGGTTTATCTTAAATAGATTTTTTTTTTTCAATTTGAGGATATGATCTTTTCCGTCTAGTCTTTCTCAATTTCTAAAGTAAATATTCCTGTACTATATAAACCAGCGGCAATGGACAAGGGAGACAAGGCGGCGGCAGAAATACCATCGGAGATCATTACTGATATTATTGTACGACTACCCATCATCAAGGGCATTATCAACAGTTCAAGCGTTTGCAAAGTTTGGCACAATCTGATCTTCGGCCAGCCTTATTTTGCCGACATGCATCTAAGAAGGTCTTCTTCACATGAAACCCTACGATTTTCATTGCTTGTAAGTTGTATGATCGTATTAGTAATTTTACAGCAGATCGCTATAGCTTGCTGGTAGAGTTAATGAACAACAAAACTATCCTTACTTGTCATTGAAGCCTCTATAAAACCAACATGGATATTTGGAACGACAACAGTAACCTCCGCAAATGGTTGTTACCTTCAGTGGGTCCGTGCAATAGATCATTGCTTTATTTCTATGAAAAACTCTGTCCTGATACTTAGCTATGGTATCCAATCCGAAGAGGGTTAGTTGTTCTCCCCAAAGCCGAGGAAAATACATGTACCACACAAGTTCGTGGATATGGATATTGCACGGAGACAAACCAGCACAAGGTTTTACGTATTATGGAAAAGCCAAGATCATGGAGAAGAATAGGATTTGTTCCATATTCGTACTATGATAATGTATTCTTGGTCACTTTCAATGGAGTTATGTATTGGTTTGTTGCATACACCGAAATTCTTTTTGATCAGATTTGTTCTTTTAGAATCCGTAACCAGCAAAATCGACAAATTTCCTACCATCCCAACTTGTAACTTCAGAACTGCTCCATCGACCTTGCGAGTTCAAGATTGCCTGGTTGTATGCCATCTAGGGTCCTCGTACGATGGACATCTTAACATATGGTTAGTGAAGGATTATAACGGTAATGAGGCTTGGACTCGAAGTTGCTGCATCAGCAAAGCTTAGAGAAGGTCTATTAGAATCTTTATGGCTTGTACCAAGAAAACTTTTGAGATTTTATTCATAGCAAGGAACATCACCAGAAGCTTAGGATTAACTGCGTCGTCAACTCGTTGACAAATTAAATTGGAACAGGCAATCACTTTCCAAGCTTTATTTCTCCTATGGATGTTAAGAGGGTAGAAAACTTCACAAGAAGCTGAGGATCCATGTGTTAGGTCACTACTAACTACGCTACGTAAAGAAATGATGGAAATTGGATAGCCCTAGACGAAGACTAATGCGCTGGTGTGCTAGTATGAAATCATAATTGAATATCCATGAATGAAGCAAAGTCGAAGGCTAAATAAACACAACCATGTATTAACTGCAATAATTAGGAGCAAGATTTGAAATGTGTAAAGCATCTACTGTGGGAACATGGAATATTCTTTGCCTATTCGGGCAAAACCTAAACTATATCTTTACACCATGATGACAGTGATACTTCACGGTCATTCACGTTCCGAATGGTTCAGACTCCTCAGAAATGGAATGAGGGCTAAGGTTTGCATATTAATGGTGCTCAAGAAGTTATGCTCAACAAAGCTCCAGATATGCTATTGATGTGAGCAGTTGAGGTGCACCTTAGTTATTGTAGCACACCTTTTTCTTGTCCTGGAAGCAAAGAATAATAAGCACATCCAACAGAAAAGAGATATAATAACTCTTCACTGTGCCTTTGCAATGGTTCGGCTGGATGTACCATGCAACAACTTGACAAACCCATGGAAGCTTAGCTTCCCATCAGCATGACTTATCCAGTCATTGAGAATAGCATGAACCGGGATGGAGGGGCCAAGCCCAAGTTCCTGAAACAACAATTTGTGAAAAGCTTAGCTTCTATTCCAAAACAACTGCAAATTGCAAATGTTTGTCAGAAAGTTAACAAGCAACTTAGATTACTTGACTCGGTTGGCTTGTCAATTCCAGCCGGATAAATTCACTAGTTCAGATAGCCTTGACAGCCAACAAATTCAATGGAGTCCTGCTAAAATGCTTGTGATAAGAGCTATAAGGAAAATTGAAAAGATGGGCATTTATAAAAGAGACTGCATAGAGGGGGTGGGGGGTTAACTACCCTGCTTAACCCATAATTTTTTCTCATTGATAATCAATTACTAGAGACTGCTTACACAAGTACAGTAGTTGTTCATTGATAGGCCTGTAGGAAATATGTTATCCAAATCTGACTATCACTACTCTTTTACCAATCATATTTTAGACATTTTATGAGGTACAGTTTAAGATGTCTGTATATTAGCTCATGAAAAATCAAGTTTGTTGAGGTTTTACTTTTGTGCCCTAAGCAAGCAGTAGCAATCAAAACAATCATGAATAGTTAGGCATTCTCAAACATGTTACAATTCCAACTTACTGAAGCAAGCTCCTCAATTACAAGTGCCCTGTTTCCATCCTTCTCAAAAAGCTCATATGCAGAACGGGCTAGCTGTTTCCATTGATCATGTGCCTCCAGCTGATGGACGTTCAGAGCAGCTGCACAAAATTCTTCAAAATCGATTCTTCCGTGTTGAAATGGATTTAGCTGTCACGAAATGGAAATTAAGATGAGTGTACATGTCTAAATACAAGTGCATAATCATATAAAGGCACGCAACAACTATATAAACTGTTGGCACATACTGAGGAAAGAAAATCAGGGATGCGAGAATCCTTCATTGCATTTGTTGCATTTTTCATCAAGACCTGCGATAAATAAAATGAGTGGCGCAAAGCTTTTCACTATAAAGTCATGCTATCTCAATATGAAGAAAAGGAGGACACCAACCATCCTAAGGTTTTCCAAGGTGATGCTGCCACTTTCGTTTGGTTCTAGCGATGCAAATTGTTCCTTCAGATAAAATAGTTCATCCACAGTCAATGTCTTAGATAATGCCTGCAAGGGATACCAAAACAAAACAGTTAAAAGTTCATTAGAAGGTAAGTGACAAAGCTTACTGCTTATAATTGCTAGAGAACTTAAATCAAGGTATTCTGCTATGGTTTTACTGGAATTTCATTCAAACAAAAGCCCTTGATCCATTTGAATATTGAACCAATACAAAAGAAAAGATATTGAGAAAAGGCGGATCTTAGATCATTTGCAAGTTTAAGACACTGATCACAAACATAATACGGCTTAAAGAATACAAGTACTAACAATGGGTAGGTGTTATAGGTTTTCTTTCTTTGGTTATAAATGAATACACACCTTTAAAGCAGCCTTACGCAGAGATGATGACCGCATGTATGCCTTCATATGCTTGAATATCAAAATATCAAGAGGTACTTTTACACCATTAAAATCCCGGATCCAAGGATGACCTGCAAACAAAAGTTCATTAAGGGTGATTCACATTGATGTGTTAAAGACCTAACTACAAGAGAGAAAATGAAGCACTAACTCAAAGCCTGGGCAGCAGTAATTCGTTTCCTTGGATCCTTGTTTAATAGGCGTTTAACAAAGTCTTTTGCTTCTAGAGATAAAGCAAGCCAAGGTGCTTCATCAAAACTGGGATCAGCTTTCAAAATTTCTAGAAACAATCCAGACTCGGTCCGGGCCCAAAATGGACGACTACCACACAAAAGAATATATGCTATCACACCTATGCTCCATACATCAGCCTCGAAGCTATAAGATCTATGTAGAACTTCAGGTGCCACGTAGCATATACTTCCCACAATGTCATCAAGTCTTTCATCTGCAAACACCAAGGGCATCAAACACCCATCCAAACCCTCAAGGTCAAGTAGGATGAAATTCAGGCAAATAGAAAACCTGGTCTGGCAAAATCTGATAAGCCAAAGTCTATAACTTTCAGCTTAGAGTTCTCCTCCTTAGAAGTATATAGAAAGTTCTGGCCAAGTGAATGGATGAATTTAGATCATGAAAGAGGAAAATAAATAAAGAAAACCCAAATTCTTAGAAAAGATATGATATGGCAGGCAAAATGATCTCACATAAAAAATGCTATGCATCAGTTATGTTAGTTTTCTCTTCTTCTTTTTTTACTTAGTAAATTAGGGCAAGCAGGGAACCCTGAAAACTAGCCTGTGAAGATACCCCTTAAGTTTACCCAACGAGAGTGTAGTGATGAAGGCGACCATGAAGAAGCAACATTTGCATGCATGGAAAACAGTGCAATCGGTCTCAAGTCATTCTTTTCCAGAACTAGATGGTTCAAAGGAGACAAGACCCAGTCCATTTCTCCCTTTTCAAACATCACCTCATCAGGCCATTTTGCATTCCACAAAAATCTCAAAAAGTTACGTGTTTGGAACAAAAAGACAACCAAAGGTTCCCGAAATATTCGCAAATGACTTGTCATATGGCCGTACAGAAGAACAAGCAGACAGGGACCATTTCCAAAAAAATGATTATTAGACTCCAAAAATGGAAGAGCTTAGCAAAGAAAGAAGAAAAAGGGTGAAAGAAAGAGGAGGCGGGATATTTTCCTGAGAGTCAATTTTGCTCTTTCGAGAGCAAAGAAAAGCGCTTTTTTACCTACTTGATGAAAGGTTTTTCTACACGCCCACCGTTACCGCAGGACGTTCTTTACTCAGAGCAACATCAAGAGAAGTCCGCATCTGAATTTCCTATAACCATTGTGTTTGAGGGGGTAAATGTATTTTCAGTGTTCATATCCTCCCACTAAAAGAAAAGAGAAAAAAAGGAGTATAGATATGTCCCACCTCTAGATTTAGATCTCGGTGCACCACACCCTGTAGATGACAAAAAGCAATAACATTTAGTATCTGCACCATAACAGCTTTCGCATCATCTTCCGAGTATTTCCCACCCCTAAAATGGTAACAAGGTACCTAGTTAGAGGCTACGGTGAGGAATATAGGAAAACCTCAAACCGCAGTTCAGATTTTGATATATCCTCTGCTAAGAGAATCACCTTGAAAGTATTCTATCTAGGAGCTCCCCTCCTTTGCATAGCCTGAATATTCAAATCCAATAATCAACTTTTGGAAGGTCAAAGATCTCATAAAGCATCCATGCAAGCAGTAAGCAATTCTCTCCCTGATTTGTTCTTATAAATATCCGTGTTTGTGACAATATATACATACCAATAAAACATATCATCAGTTGATTACAGAACATTTTGGCTGAGAAACAAAAAACGATGCTAATGGTCCTTGTATAAATTGTCAAGAAGATGTAGACTCAACCACAATTGGTTACCAATATGTTTAAAGAAGAAAATGACACAAGTTTTTATAGCTAAGTTGCTTTGCATATTGCACTTACTCCATCACTATATAGACGTTGTCAAGATCTTCAAATGCATCATAGAAGTGTACTACATTGTTATGTCCTGTCAAGCCCCTCAATATCCTGACCTCCCTCCTGACATCCTCAACTGCAATAGCTGTTGTCATCTGGCAATATTGAAGTGATCAAAGAGAGATAATATGCTGTAAGAAATAAACCATAAACAAGCAATGTAAAAAAATTTCATCATGTCAATTAAGAAACTTTAAACTCTCATACTGTAATTATTTTTTCTCTCTAAAAAATACAACTAATTTCTAAGAGGTTTAAATGAACCTATCAATAAATACAGTCTTATTCACTTTGAACCAATAGCAGGATAGTAACAACCACAAAAACCGAACAGGTTTATGTATAAAATCCTAATGGTTTTCCAAGTTATGTTTACAATGGCCAAACAGATTTCATAATTTCATCTTCACATGCAGGAAACAATGTACTGCAGAAAACCTAGTAGATTGGGCAAAAGTAGAAAAGTCACAAAATAAGTCCAATAGAAAATTACTGTATTTCTCTTTTTTAGAAGAGAATTATTGTAAATTGATGGGTCAGATGTTTAATGGAGATTTTGCAATCCCAGCACTGTGTTTAGCACTGATAGCGGAGCATGATCAGTACAATCTTCTTCCATTCCAGTATGTTTATAAGCATAAGCAGGTGGTGAGCAGAAGTTCACCGTCTGTGCAAGTCATCAATTTTATTGGAGGCCATATATTCAAGCAAAACAAGCACAATGTTATGAAAAAAAAAAAGGGTCTGAAATCTAAAGCAACACAAAAGTAAAAAAAAAAAATGAAGGCCCCATTTGAGATAATGATCCTTCTCAGCAATTAGATCCTCTCACAACCTTCGAATTATTTGCATAATTTGATATTTGACTGTTTTTACTTTTTACCCAAGTACAGCAGCAATAGACAAATATCAAATGGAAAAACTGCATAATCTGAACACATATCTAGGAAAATTCAATAGTTGTTCCATTCCTTTATAATCTATAGGCACTTTGCGAGAGGAGATATTAACACTCCAAAAATGTTCAATCCCCGAATAGTTATTTTATGAACCTAAAATACCCAAAATAAGAAGTGCTAAATACAGTACCAGTGACCAAAACAACAAATAAGCAAATTGGTTACTTGTTATGCCCATCACTCTCAAAACTCCAATCACTCTACTCACATCCATCTAAAATCCCCCCTTCAGAAAATCCCAAGCAGTATCTTACACATTATCCTCCTTTAATCCGTCCAAATCGAGGTTATTTATCCTTCCCTTTTTAACTCACACCGCAAATAAAAAAGAGAAACAACAGACAAAATAACAAAATCAATCACCAGTAGTACCCAAAGTTACAAGATTCGAATTTCAAAACTAGCAAAATAACTTAAAAATGAACCCAAAATCTAAAGCCACCTGCAAATCAACTTCAACACTGGACAAAAATTATTTCACAAGAAAATAATAATAACAAATAACCAAATCCACAAACACAAGCTAGCTAGCAAAAGAGAAGATCCACATAAATGAATACAAACGCAGGCATTTAAGTTAAATTTACAACCTTTGGTTTAGGTATGACTTTAACAGCAACTTGCTGGCCTTTTCTTGCACCTTTCTTGAACTTAGCAGAACAAGTATAGCCATAATGCCCTCTCCCCACTTCCTCTCCAACTTCCAATCTACTAGTAAACTCTTTTGAAAAACCAAACCTTTTATCCAACTCCACAGCTTCTTCATTTTTATCACCCTCTTCGGAATTTGGTTCCACCCCACTTTTTTCCTTCTTGTTTTGCCGACGAAGCACGGCTTTAAAGTACTTCGCGAGCGAGGGAGGAGCAAGGGATTTCTTAAAAAAGCGAAGAGGAGTGGAAGCGGTGGGGTTGAAAGGTGTTTTTTTGAAAGGACTGGGGGTGTAGAAAGGGAAGAAAGGGGAAGCTTTGGAGTTGGGCAAGGGTGTGAGAGGGGATTTTGCAGTTCGAGTTTGTGTGGTAGGGTGCTCATTTTGTGATGGGGTTTGGGGTGGAGGATTGATATCTTTTGGGGCATTAAGGTTGGGCTTGGGAGGTTTTGAAGTGCAAGTTCCCATTTGGAGGAGGTGGCGGCGGCGGTGTTTGTGGTGGTATGGTGGGGGCTAAGGCATTGTGATGGTGGTGGAGGTTGGAGGAGGTAAGGGAGAGAGAGTAGAAGAAGAATTGATGGGTTTTTTTACTGGGGTTTGGGTGGAAGTGAGGGTGGGACTTCTTGGTGGGTGTGGAAAGGTAGAGCGAGCGAGCGAGTTGTAAAGTCTTCTTGGCGGGGCTAAGGCATTGTGATGGTGGTGGATTGAATCAGAAAACCTGGGAAACACTATGGGAAAGCCATCGAATATACTTTAGTTATATTTATAGAGAAGATGCATTATAATCTAGTCTATATTTTAAATCTCAACATTTATCATTATTTAACTCCTTTTGCTTCCTTTCAATTATTATTTAGATAACATTTATGCTTTGATGATCTAATTAATGAAATTAATATTGACAAATGTTATTTTCAAATTGAATTCAACTTGTTAGCTATAAAGTTATTTGTTGAGTTCCATCAATTAAAATTATTAAATGACTAATACTAAATTTAATTAAAATTTTGTCAGGTCAATAATTTTATTTTTGTGGTTGGAAATCTTCAATTATTAAGCAATGCGAGATTTGTATCTAGTTGACTTAAAAAAAAGGACTATCGAAAAGGATAAATAGAATGATAGGTGGGGCAAAACACTAAAAAATCTGTCCGGCCACCATGACTGATCAAGCAAGGTACAATCAACATCCATTTAATAATCACCATGGAATGTGTCGGTTGGACCACCCCTACACATGGTAGCCAAAAATGTGATGCACAATGCAATTCATGCATCATAGAAGCTAAATGCACGGACTGGGGTTTCCCCACAAGGCTACACTTTATTATCTTCTCTGCATGCAATGCAGTGACCAATTCCCCATATCAGACATGTTGAACATCTAGCTCTGAACTGTTTACTACTGTATTACAGACTTTGATTTGGTTTATGTATTCACTGATTGGACAACATAATCATGTGAATGCTACTCAAAATCTAACATGGACAAATGACGATGTTTGATTTGCTCTTCGACCTATTAACGGGGAACTGATCTCAACTAGTCACTAAAGATCCATATAAAGCCATGTTGCTGCTGCCTGCATAAACACCGACCACGGCCCAAAGAATTTAACTACAACATGGATATCTACAGCACATTCCAGTTGCCAATTGATTGAAAATCTGGATCAAGCTATCCATCTTTAGTTCCTCAAGGTATCAAGATAGAAGAAAGATTTTTCTGCATTTCTTGAAAACCAAAGAAAGTTGTCACCCATGCAGCTCGAGTAACCAACATTAGCAACGTTGTCGATAATCACACTGGCATTCTATCAAAAGTCTTCGTAGATGATCTTCGTTTAAATTTTTAACCAAGACAGACATTCGGATCTTCTTCATCAGAATCAAATTCCACCTGCAAGAAATCAAAAGCATAAATACGCTGGCTGTACATGAATCAACATAAGAAGGAAAAGGCCTTGTTATTTGAATTGTCTGATGATGCAATTTTTACGAACAGACTCAAAATTTCTACACCAACATACATGATGCAGAAGCAGAAACCAATAATCACTACCGTAGCAATAAAATGTCAAAGTGTTTCATCAAAAAAAGGATACTCACATTTTCATCTCTAAACCATCTTCCATGGCAATCACGCTTCCAACCCGCTTCAGTGAACTTCAGCTCCCTCTCTCGCCGCTCCCTAAAATCCAAGTGCTGTTGCACAAGCATCTTCTCAGATGCTATTACTTCCGGACATGAGCTGTTTTCGCAGATTTTGGTCACCACATTCATAATATTTACGTATCCCACGCTCAATTTCAGATCACAGTTTTGATTTTTGGAACTCAACAGGGCAGTTCCTTTGCCAAGTATCTCGGTAGCAGCCTTCTTTGTCTTTTCAATCAATGGCTTACTCACTAACTTGGTATTTTTGTTCAAAGCACTTGGATTAGCAGGCCTAACATCAGATTCTGATAACGCTAATCTTTTATTAATCTCACTTTGTCTCATCAATTCTTTTTCCTTCAGCTTGGACTCCGCAGCAATATGTCGGGATCCCTTACAATGCATCTACAAAATAAAACACATTTGAACAATCTGTTGGAATTAATTTTGAAATCTTTATTTAAAGTGTCTTTTAGTTCTACTGGTGTCTCCTAGAATATATGTATCTAACAATTAAAGATGTATATATCTTTTAAATCTCTTGAATTATCCTAGAATAGTATAAATATATATGTTTAGAGTATTACATAGGAATTCCTCTCTTAGAAGAGTAATATATTATATGAAGGAGATTTGTTTTCACCATGCTTCCCTTCCTACCTTCTCCCCTACTTATTTCTAAAATAGTATCAAAGCTAGTTTGATCTAATGAGAGTGGATGAACAAGTGACATTCAAAGAAGAAAAACTAAAGGTGCAAGAATAGTACACAACAAGAAATTGGGACTACGAGATAGAAGAAGCATAAGAAAGAGGTTTAGTGCAAGCTGATAACTTCTTGCACAGGAGATGATGTGGTACTAACACACACGACAAAGAGACGAGAGAACCCTTCTTACAATAGATGGAAAATGGCCAAAGAGCCATGACAAAAAATATTACAGCAGCCATAAGAGGAGAAAAATGACTTAGATGAACCATGTTTAAGCAAATAAAATTGCTAAAGAGAGGAAGGTTGAAGAGATAGCAATGAGATGCCATTAGCAAGTCTTGACTTTATCATCTCAACACATTCCAAATTTTAAAACTTCTCCTAGCTATATGCATGTAACCATTACAGATATATTTATAAATCTCTTGAATTATTCTAGTATAAATATATGTGTTCAAAGTATTGTATTTAAATTCAAATCCACTAGGACTTCCTCTCTTAGTAGAGTAATGTGTTGTATAAAAGAGATTTGTTTTCACCATACTTCCCTTCCTACTTTCTCCCCTACTTAATTCTAATACAATCAGATAATCAATATTTACAATAACAGAAAACCCTTCTCAAACAACCTCAAATGGATACAAATCAGAATTCAGTTCTGTATTTAGTCTTTCTAGGGTTTGGTAATAGTAAGTTATTGTATTCCATTTGATTCTTCTACATAAAAACACAAGTGGGGTTTCTCTCTTTTTAATTTATTTCGATTCAGTGATTGCTGGTAATGAATGCTACAGAGCAAGAAATCTGAAAATTGAAGAAAAAGATAAGAGGGCATCTGGTGCGTACAGAGAGCGCGAGGGGAGATTCGAGGACGGGATTGTGAGGGCAAACAAGACATGCGTATTTTCCACTAGATAGCTTCTTGTGAGAAGACCCATCAAGTCCGTCTATTACAAGATCATCAACTCTTCTTTTCCTGTATTGTGCTTCTCTTGCCCAGCTATCTCCACCAAAAACACTCATCTCTTCTTTTTCTTTCTTTTGTCGTTAAAACTCACTCTTTCTACGTAATCCAATTTTTCCTTGAACACAAGATTGGGCCTGTTGTAGCTCTTTCGGCCACAATTCTTCCCTTATGTTCGTTTCTTTCTCAGTCCTTAACTGTATGCTATGGAGCCCAAGTCTCCAAACAGGAGAGGGAAAAGAAAAGAATTTGAGACAATAAAGAAATAAATAAATGGAGATTATTATAGATTTTGTATGTTGACTTTTTTTTTTCTATTCAAGTATTCATACTTTTATCTTTAATATTTAATTTTTTAATTAAATGTTTTTGATAGATTTTGTGAAATATATAATAATAAATTGATAAATTGACATGTTAGAATACTAACACGCGAGTTAATTATCTATAATTATTCACAAGTGATTATCTTATTTCTAATCAAATATTTATATATTTATATTTTTTGTACCTCTATATATTTTTAGTTTTATTATTTTTTAAAACTTAAAAATTGATTTAACTATCTACTTTACATTCTTATATAGGCTATTCTTTATCAAGTTAAGTAAAAAATAATAATATCAATTTATTCAAATTAAAAGAAAATAAAAATAAAAAACAACCTATCCAAATAAAAAATAAGATTAACTCCATCTCCATAATTTTCTAACAAACAAAACAAATCTCCATTTCAATGTTTAAAAGGTTAGAGATAATCGTTATTTTTAGAATCTTTTTGTTTTTTATTAGGTTTTTTTTTTTGTTTTGCCGTGTTAGACAAATATACTTTTAGTCTAGGAGCTGGGCTGATTGACCCAAATCCCAAGCTCAATCTAGTGGTACTGAACTTACTGAAGGCCCAACAATTTCTTTTTGTTTTTTTATATAGAGAAGATGGGCTGTTCTAAGGGTCCTGCCCATCTCTCTTTGTTTGCAAAGAGAGGCAGCAGGACGTTAATTCACGTCCTGCATGCATCACAAAGAAAAAAACAAAATGCAAGTTACTGAGAAGGAAGATTACCTGGTGCAAGGGGTGGTTGCTGCTGGTGGCGCTGGAGGCTGGCGTGGCTGAGAAGAAGACCCTGCTGCTCACAGTGCTGCTGCTGGTGGTCACGGTGGCTGCTGCACAAGTTGCTGAAACCAGGGCTGCCGCTGTTGAGAAGAGTATTGCGTATGATCAGACGTCTATGTGAGATGAATGGAATGTCTTTTATGTAGTACCAGAGCATTCTATGAACACATACAAAGGCTGCAATGTTGTAGCAGTTTCCTCCGAAGGAGTGGCACAACCAGATGTCATTCTGCAAGGCGTACATATCAAGCAGCCATTCTGCAAGAGAAAACCACTTTTAAGTATACGTCAATTAAAAAAGAAAAAGCCATGGATAAACAACTACATATTAGACCAGATCCATGGAGAAAAAGAAATTATTGGCATTAGTCAAGCGATTGTGATCTAACAAACTAAAACACCTCCTTACGATAATGTTCCTCGGCTGCTTCTACTATATATCCGATTACTCCAATTAACGAGCCACAGTAATTCGAAAATCTTTAGTTATATGATCATAAAAAATAAATGTGAGCCACAATTCTTTTACTTTTCAATTTCTGTTATACTAGCCACCAAAAAGATTAGGAACATATTACAAAGTGTTCTTGGTTTAATTACTCAATCATCTGTTAATTTCATAACACAATTATACCTATGGGCAACTGTTGCAAAACACGTTGGCCGAATGCAAAGCACCATATAGGTGCTGTAAGACCCACATTCCCATTGACTGTTGGCCATGCATGCCAATTGCTAAGTAGGAGAGTGAAGGCCCGTGCATATGGTACACGAGCCATCTTCCCTGCTCCAACTCAAGAAAGATGTGAATTTTATGCTGGAAATTGATTAGGGAAAGAAAGGTATAAGAGTTAGGGGGAGAGAATGGTGTAGAACAGCCAAAGAGGTAGTTTTTCTTGATTTGGGTGGGAGTTAGTAGGTCGTCGTCCACTTCTGCTGTCAAATACTAAATTAACCAACGTATTGGCGTGTGTTTTGCGTTGAAAAATTGAGAGAGAAATAAAAATACGAATAAACCATTTTATTTTATTATAAGATTTGATAAACACTCGGTATATTTCTATACGATGGCCGGCTAAAAACACACGCGGCTATGTTGTGTTTTAAAAAACAATAGTTTTTTTTCAAATAATTTTGTATTTTTTTATTGTTTTGATGTGTTAATATTAAAAATAAATTTTATTTTAATATATTTTTAAATAAAAAATACTTTATAAAATAATTATAATATTAAATATATATAACCCTAAGGGGTGTAGCTCAACCGGTCAGACTTAGATTTACTCACTAGAGGTCACCAGTTCGAGTTTAACAAATCTCAGGGTCACTGGAGGTTTACATGGTCCTTAACTTCAGGGCTCATAAGATTAGTCGAGACATGTACAAGCTGACCCGAACATCCACGTTAATAATATATATATATATATATATATATATATATATATATATATATATATATATATATATTTTGCTTCCCTTAAACCCATATGAGATATAATTTCTATTGTTTTTAATACGTTTGCATTAATACGTTTGCATGATCTAATGAAGAATTGAAAATGGTAAATTTGCATATGATAAAAATACACGTCGTCGTCACCAAAGGATGATTAAAATATATAGTTGAAGAAAAAAATACAAAGGAATAATAAGAAGTTGGAAAGGTATGGAGGGTGGGGGCTTAAGAGAGGAAATCGAGGATCATGTTGCAAGGGCAAACAAGACCTTTGAATTTGTTTTTTATTTTCTCACACCAACACTTGAACTTTTATTTTTATGTTTATTTTGGAAAAAAACTCTCATGTAAGTATTTATTATTAATATAGTAGTAGTTATTTTTTAAAAATATTTTTTATTTAAAAATATATTAAATAATATATTTTCTATCAGCACATCAAAACGATTTAAAAATTTAATTTAAAATAAAAATAAAATTTTAAAAATATTTTTGACTGCAAAAACAAAATGGTTGTTCTCATTGATACTTTCTTTGCTCGAGAGTAATCCATGATAAAATTATAAAATTTTCCGGAATTTAATGTTAATAAATGAGTTAGATATATTCTTCGCTGAAAAAAAAAAGTTGATGAATGAAGCCGAGGAAAAAGGCTACTCCTCTCATGGATGCATTTCTATTAGTCAAGGAGCTGGCTAAGCGGACACGAATTACGTATACTTGGGTAAATAATTAATATGAGTTAAATCTTATTATTTAAAAAAAAATAGTTATAGTTGTGAGATATTTTCTCATAAATTCTTATTTATGACTGATATAACTCCAATCAAATTGGAGAAATGAATTTCTTAAAGAAAGATAAATGTATCTAATTTTATTAATGTACAGAAAATAGATTGATTCCAATGTTATTTCATAATAACACACGCAAGAGATATTATTATAGATAAATCATCATCTTTTCATCATACAAACGCATGATATAATCTTTGAATGGCATGGAACATTGACGTACTTTTAGACTAATAAGACCTTAAATTCATATTTTGTCAACCAATTTTAGTTAAAACCGCAATATTGATCACTTTTGCAGCTTCCATTTAGCGTGGACTTGGCTTTGATCAATTCTTCAAACTCTCAAAGAAAATCATTGGATGTGACAGTACCATTTCGTTGACCCCTTCTCTCCCGCAGCCAACCATCACTAGAAAATGCACCGAGCTTTTCATACTGCTGTTAGGATCCAGGAAGCTGGGTTTCCCCCCTAGCTAGCATTAACTTTTGAACGCCGAACACCCCAAAATGTCAACTAATGTCTTTGCTTAATTTATTTGATAGCATAAGTGGAGGACTTAATTCATAAAAAGAAAGAGTAGAGGATTTAGGCGGCCATTGAAATTGGTGAGCATCACATTTCTCCATCTACACCTACTCGAGCAGAAGGGGAAAAAAGGCCAGTTTGGCTGTTCTGCACTATTTCTCTTTCCCTCTCCCCCTCACCTATATATAGATGCTATCAGCTCATATTGTACACCACACCATCTAAGTTTCAGTTCTATCTAAAGATTCACATCCTTCTCAAGTTGCACTTGAAAGGGAAGATGGCTCGTCTAACACATGCACAGGTACTCATCCTTCTGCTTAGTGCTTCCATGTGGGCAATAAGCATGGCAAGCAGGCAATATGGTTTCAACAACACTGATTGGAGTTACAAGCGTCGCCCTTGTCGCCAAAACAGTACAGCTGCACCCAACAAGATCGTTGTGGGTGGATCTCAAAATTGGACGTTCGGTATCAACTACGCTGATTGGGCTCTCAAAAACGGCCCATTCTACTTCAATGACACTCTAGGTTAGTTTATCACTTAACATAAAACAATGCTATATATTATCTCCTAATCTTGTCAGGATTTCCAAAAATTACCCAACATCTACGACGCACTGCCATTCAGATTCGGGTCATTTGCAGAGATCCTAAGCAGCACATAGTCGTATATATATTTTTTCATTAAGCCCATGTTTGTGTGGATGGGATTGATTTGTATTTCTTTCATACGAGTGTATTGTTTGCATACTGTATTTACTGACATGATTTATTTGTGTAGTGTTCAAGTATGATCCACCCAGTGACACAAACACCCATCCTCACAGTGTCTACTTGCTACCAAACCTGTGGAGCTTCTTAAAATGTGACCTGAGCAGAGCCAAGTTGGTTGCTAGCGAGACACAAGGAGGTGGTGATGGGTTCGAGTTCGTGCTCAAGAGCTGGCAACCTCATTACTTTGCTTGCGGCGGAGGTGCTGGCTTCCACTGTAATAACGGCACCATGAAGTTCTTTGTCATGCCAATGTTTCGTCGTCGGTATTGAATGGAAATCATCCATTAATCGCATGCATTACCACTCGTGTTGTCTTTTTTTTTTTTTTTTTCCTTTCTAATTTTTAATATGAGATTTGTGAGACCTAAATAAAATAAGGACAGTGGTGATGAATACGATGATATACATTGGTATGATGATGAATTGAAAAGGATATAGTTTTGTTTACTTTGTCCTCGCTCCTCTCTCTCTCTCGTTTATAGTAAATTGTTCCTACTTTTTATACTAAAGGGAAGGGATCATAATTTATACATAGCCAAATTTACAATCATGTTTTTGGGAGGACGTTCTTTTTTCACTCAATTAAATCTGTTCTACATTGCTGACAATCCAATATTAATTTTATTTGTAATATTTCGTTATTGTCTGAATCCAACCAGTTATTGGTCCTAATGCTTAAGAATTGAAGACACAACATTACGAATCACATTGCCTAACTCCAAAATCTCCACCTAACTTGTCAAATAAAAATGTATGTAACTTAACCAAATTTTCTCTTGCCAGCCTTATCGGGCCTGAAAGCCTGTTAAAGTCCGGACAAAGCTTTGATTAAAAAAAAAACCAAACCAAACCAGCTGGTTTGACTATAAGCCGGTAAGCCGGGAACACGCATTTGAGTTGAGCTTCCTGGTAATAATTCCTCGGAGGATGTGTGAGAGAGAGGAAAGTGACAAGGACAAATCATCCCTTTTTAAACAGCAGAGAAGAATGGAAACAAAGTGAAAATGTTTGCAGTATCAAGATCAGCATGAGTGCGCGAAACGCAACACCTGTCATTTCTCCTGATCAACAACAAACTCACCAAAACGACAACAGTGCCTCTGAACAAGCAACAAGAAGAAGCAGAGAAAATGGTGGCGTTGGTTTTAAGAAACCTAGCTATTTGAATCGGGACGGTCCTCCTCTTGATTATGGCTGCCCTATTTGCTCCGGCACCTGAGATATTCCTCGCAAAAACACCACAATTTTTATTGGTTTTCTATTCCCATTCCAGTTTAAGGACCCTGCAAGTTTAATCGAGTCGAATCCGGCAGTAAAAAAACCCCAGGCCCATTCTTCTTGTAAACTACATTTTTGTTTCATGCAAATTTAGCAATGTTTGACTTTGGCTTCTATGAAGAAAAAAAAATGCGATCTATAGCCATCAAATCAAATAATTAATGGAAGTCAATGAAAATTCCAATTTTTTTCTCATATTTTCATTACTATTTTTTTCCAAAATTTATGTCATCTTTTTATCCTAAACTCCCATGTATGTGGAATGGTAATAAGTTGTCTCCCCCGGTGTCAAACATCGCTTGATTTACTTTAATGATACGTCGGGTCTCAGGCCTCACTCTTTAATCCAAACTAGATATAGATAAATTATTTATATTTTTTTTACAGGTGTTTTATTAAATGAGTATTTGAGAGTATAATAATTTTTGTTTTTGAATGTGTTTAAAAATATATATTTTACTTAAAAAATTAATAATTTTTTTCAGTGTTTTTGATGATTTTAATATATTAATATTAAAAATAAAAAAATTATTTTAATAAATTTTCAAATAAAAATCAATTTTAAAAATTAGTTTACACCATAATATTAAACACGGGCGGATTGAAAAATATTACAAAGAATAGAACTGACCTTGCTTTGCCCAATTCATTTCTATATGTAATTTGAATTCAACTTGGTCTAGATCAGTTGTCAAGATGATGGAGGCAGAACTTCATAGCCATTTCTATGAATGAAACAATTACAATCCACAAAAAATCCTAAAAACCTCACAAAATAAAAACTGGCCTCCCATTTAAATTTCCTTAGCTTTGAATAATGAATAGTCACACGATCAAGGTTCATATTGAAACATTTCAAAAATCACAAACTTGATATTAGAAAAATGTTGGACTATGGGGTCGGAAATGTAATATATCTAATTCTACGATAGCTATAAATTAATTAATATATACAGGAATATAGGAATAAGAGTACAGTTTGTTTATCTAAAACAGAAAAAACTTATCGAGACTCTCCTTTTCTTCTGGCGATTCTTACTGTGTTCTAATGTTTGCAGAGATATTAGCTGCTCTCTCTCTCGCCTCTCGCCTCTCCCTTCAACTTCATTCTTCTGGGTAAGTCGTTTCGAAGACATTATTGCCTGTGCCACTTACTGTTAGCTAGTGCTGATTTTCCTGAAGGTACGTAAAGGTTATCGGTAAAATACACAGATGCTATAATTAAAGGTCACATGCTCCGATAGATAAACGTGGAAATATTAACATGTTAAGATGATTTAATTTGCACTGTTTTTCTTCTATAGAGTGCATTATGCTTTGCAATGTGCAACAGCTAACATTGTCGAGCAGAAATGCTATCCAAAACTATATGCTAATGATGGATCCTCAGGCATAAAAACATCTTGCGTTTTATAAAACAAATGGATTAATAGTCGTTGTAGGTGTGACTTTGACGCCTGCCTTAGTTTTGACGGTGATTGTTCTACAGGACGTGATGGAGTTTTCAGATTGCTCGACTTTGGTTCTTTGTTTGTTCAACTAGTTGGCTTCTATGGCAGACGACGACTCAAATAATTTGTTAGGGAATTGGATGCTGCTGAACCTGTAGTAGCATGTTGTCAATACCAGGAGATACTCTTGAAACTGTGTATCCTTTTGGAGTTAGTGTGGTTGAAAATAGTTTCCACACTATTTTTATAATATTCGTGAATTTTAAGAACTAATGTGAGTAGTATTTTGACCTGTGCAGCTATCTTGTGAAAAGCTCGCGAGTTCTTTGTCTTCTTCATTAAATTACTCTTTGCTTTTTTCTGGAGTTAGTTCTCTCTCTCTCTCTCTCTCTCTCTCATTTTTATTTTCTGATTTCATTAACCATGATTTCTAAGTATTTGGTCATTCCAGGCAATATCAAATCCCGAGTTCATGTGAGGGTTGCAAGTGAAATCGCAGATGTTTCCAACAGTGTTTGCTTTCATTGTTTTTTTTTTTTTTTTTTTTTTTTAAATTAAAAAACCAAATTATATAATTAAAATATATTATTTTTTTAATTAATTTTATATGTTGTTTGTCTTGTAGTTATGTTTTTTAAAATATTTAATTTTTTTTTAGTATTTTTACATTTAATGTGTTTATTTTAAAAATAAATTTTAAAAAATAATATATATATATATATATATTATTTTCATATATTTTCAAATATAAATATTTTTAAAAATAATAACTACTATAATATTAAGAAATATCTTAGTAAATTTACATGTATTTTAATCCTACACGTGTACACGTACATGCAGACATGCATCTTAAAAGAAATTAAAGGTTAAAAAAAAAATCATAGTTAAAGGTACCAAACCAGATAAAAACTGAACGACATGCAGCATACTCGTACTGGTAGACAAATTATATCATCCATAAGACTACAAGTCACAGAAACATGAACGACATGTAAGCTAATTACAACAACACGTCGTTAAATGTTTAAAAAATTAAAACTAGCCTGCAAGAAGACTGCCTTCTGTTCCCTCCGTCTTTCTCTCTCCTTTCCCTCCTTCACTCACACAAGTTCAAAAACCCAGAAGAAGTTACAATAATGGGCCCACCAAGCAAGAATGCCCGTACAATATCACAAGAAGCTTTTGATGAACTAGTAAAAGAGAACATAGAAGATCTAGGTATGGACCCCACTGAAGCCCTTGAAGATGCAATCCAGACTCTCACTCTTCAAGGCGTTGATCTCTCTGGTAACAACTCGATCAAGAACCCCATATTTTACATTTCCATTTTTATCCTTTCAAAAAACGATTTTTAACAAAAAGAATCATGGGTTTGTTGCAGGGATTGTGACTTGCGTACCGGGAGAGGGTAATGTGAGGGAGAATCCAGTCATTAAGTGTTTGGAGAGATTGGAGGAATTGGGATTTGATAATAATGGTTCGAATGAGATGGCTGGGTTGTTTGATCAGTTGGCTGGATTGTTTAGTGGTGTTGAAGGATCTGGGAATGTTGCAATTGGGGTTAGAAATGGTGGGGTGGAATTGGTTTGTTCTATTTGTTCTAACATTCCTATTGGGTCTGAGAAAGTTCTTGTTTCAGCTTTGGAAACGCTGGCATTGTTGATTCATGGTATGCGTTTTAATCCGGGTAGGATAATGCCTTTTTGTTTTTTTAGATTGTGGATTTAGAATTTGGAGTGTGATTTATGAGGTGTTTTGTTTTTTTTTTCCTCTTTTCCTGATAAGGAGTTTTTATTATGTTTCAGCGATTTTACTTAGTTTTATAAACGTTTCAATCTTTGCTTCCAAAGAAAAGATCAAGGCTTGATGCCATAGTTCGTTGTAATTGGTTGGTTTCCAGTGCCTTGGTAAATTCCTACCTTCGGGAGAATTAGGATTCCATCGTAGTGGTTCTCCCTTGTTGACCAAAGGAGTGCTTTAAAAGGTTAGAGTATAATGTTTGTGTCCTTGTAATTTGCAGATGTTCAAAGTACCGAAACCTTTCGGTCTAGTGATGGACCAAAAATGGTGGTTGATATTTTAAAAGACGGGAGTGAAAGTTTAGACATCCTGAATAGTGGGTTTGCTGTTGTTGCTGCAGCGGCAACTAGCAACGAGGTTGTGAAAGAGTTGTTTATGGAATTGAAAATTGATGAGCTTATTTTGGAAGCACTGAATAGACAGAGTAAAGGCAACATCCGAGGTCTATATGATTCTATACGTGTTCTCTTGACACCTGATGATAATCGTGTCGTGGCATCCCAAGTAAGTAAATGTTTTGACACAAATTTACGCACTTCATTATGATTGAACTTTATGCTTAGTGACTTGCGGGCTGGGCAATAACTTGTGCTGTCAGTGATGTATGTTTTCACATCCAAATATTTATTTACTTCATGTTGATGGAAAAGGTTTTCGTCAAAGCAACTGACTTGCATTAAACTTAAGGTTTATGGTTATGCACGGAGATTTGCCAAAATTGGAATTGCAAGAGCTCTTGTGGAATCACTACGGGCAGGGCTTACCTCACCCAGTTTAGTCTCAGCAAGCATCGCTTTAAAGGCTGTTGCTGTTAATGTAAGTTCACTCACATCTGATGAAATGTCAAAATCCTGTTGCACTAATTATTAGATTTTTGTGGGTTTAAATATATCATTGCACTCATGATTATATCATATATGAACTGAAGTTGTGGGAAAATCACCTTTATTTATGCACCACATGCACGTCAGGTTTGGGTTACAGGAATCTATTTCCTCCATTCCATCTATCTAGCAATATTCTCTGTTTGATTTTCAGGAACTTCATATATTGTAGAGTCTTACACTCAAAGAATACTATGCTGTTGCATGCTGGATATGAAATATGGTGTTTCTTTGTTCAATTTTGAGGTTGCTCTTCCTCTTCCTATTTTTCTTTTTCTTTTGACCTGCAGGATGAAATATGCAAATCCATCGCTGAAAGTGGTGGTATCGATGCCATTCTGAAATTTATAGATGACAGTGGTGAACAAGGCAACAAAATTGTAGCTAAAACTTGCTGTTCTTTGTTATCCAAGGTACCAGGAAAATCTGGCTCAGAGTTTATGTTTTTCAATTGTTTGGATGAACAGAGTGCTTACTACATTTTGTTTGATTAGTTGGCAGGATGTGATTCAAATAAAAGTGCTATTGTAGAGAAGAAGGGTATGAACAAGCTAATCCAACTCTCAGCCAGATTTTCTGATGACCCCCCTGTTCTGCAAGAGGTAAAAAGTGATTTTGTTTACTATTGAATGTGCATAACCATTATTCTAGAAACAGAATAATTTTTGTATTCACATGGAATTTTGTGTTAATTCAAGTTTCAAGAAATGCTCACTGCAAGTTGCACTTCAAGGATTGGCACTTAGAAAAAATTACCTGCCATTTTGATTATGGCACTGTTTAAATTGACGGATCCTGTTTGTCCTTTGATTTTATCAATAGTTAGATTAGATACATAGGAGCTGTTGACATCTGTTGTAATTTTTCTTTATCTTCAAGTCCAATAACTGTTTTATGCAAGATTGGACAATTTTAAGGATTGGAAATATGCATTTATGAGCTGTCTACTGCATTCCTTAATTAAATTTCCACCATGTTTCAGGTTATGTCTGTCTTTACGGTGCTCTGTTTAAGATCTCCAGACAATGCAGCCCGTGCCATGGAAGCCGGAGCTGGAGACCTTGCCATCCAAGTCATGGAGAAGCTTTCTACTGTGCAACAATTACAGAGGAATTCCTGTCTAATGATCCGTAATCTTGTTGTGAGGAACCCGGAGAACAGGCAAGTTTTTCTCTCCACGCTTTCTTTTTGTCTTGTAGCACATCAACAGGCAGGCTTTATTTTTTTTTTCTTCTTTCATACTGCTGCTCTGACATAGCCCCAAAAGTAGGACTACTATATTAAATTGTGGCACATTCTCTCATGTTATATTAAATTTTGCCACTTCACAGAACTACTCTTCTTAGTCATGGCATCGAGAAATTTATAAGAAGGGCAAAGGTAAACCACGAAACATGCAAGGATGCTGCCACCGATGCTCTGAGGGATTTGGGCCTTGATAACTACAATTCATAGCTCATGCTCAGAAAATTAATGACTCGATGCATGTTGGATTATACTCCGTGAGGTTCCATTTTGATTTTGTGTGGGTCAGAATATTGCTAAAATATACTCAGATTTAAGAGTGAAGAAGCGCCATCATATTTGAGGTTTAATTTTGTGTGTTGTGCTCAAGGAGAATTTTGATACCGATATTCCTCCTTGTCTTTCTTTTCCCTCTGCTCCCTATGTCCAAAATCAACAAACTTTATCGGGGGCTGTTTGTATAACCCATCACAGATAATCAAGTTTCCATGATTTGTTTGCCAACAAATTGCTGCCTATTGGCATTGCTCTCCAAAATTTGTAATTTGATTAATTCAAAATTGAAATGGTGTTCGCTTACGGACAAACTGCTTGCAATGTCATCATTAACTGCTCTCGCAGCTTGGAATGGAGAATAAACTAGGTTTGGCTTGGTTTGTACTGTTACAGATAGCAACTGGTGATTGTTAATCATGGTAGCAGCATCTACTGCCTCGAGCCGAACCCTGCTTGAATTAAAAGGTGAAATCTGAAAATGAAGCAAAACAGGAATTCTATTACATGACCTTTTGTATTCTGTTTTCATAGGAGTTCTTATTGTTGTAAGGACTAGAATTCAGAGGTAAGAAACAACTTTAAACTTACAAGAACCAGGTCTAGGATTCAAATAGATACAGTTCAAATTGTTGGAACAAGAAAATGAAAGTTCAAATTATAGTTGAGACTTGAGAGCGATACAAAAGCCTTCCCAACATTCAGTCCTGAAGTAACCATCGAACTGCTTGTAAAAAAAACTCCAGCAAGAGCAAGATACGTGTAATGGTCGCAATGGATGCAGCCATAAGCTTACATTAGGCTGCAAGCTTTGACATTATCATCGCTGAAAGCATGATTGAGGGAGTTGCTGGCCGAGGTTGTGGTGGAGGAGGAGGATTAGGGAGAGTTGGCTGCAGCGGCAACCCGGGCTTGAATGATTAGAGAGTGAAGACGTAGAAAAATTACTGCTAGAGGTCCAATGTTTTCTGCCATTGTGCAACTTCTAAAGAAGAGAGCAGTCTTTTCTTTTCTATTTCTTGTATGGTTTTTTTCTACTCAAATGGTCCATACAAATATAAATATAGACTGAGATTCCATAATATTTTCCCATCCATTTCTGCAAACTAGAAATAATCAAGGAAAGGAGAGATTTCGCACCTAGGATGTAGAAATATTTATATTTAATGCACATTTCTTTCCTTTCCTCCTCTAGGTAACATCTTTCTTTATTTTACTCTCACCGGTATCTTTGTCCTTTGATTGAAGGGCAAGTCTGTGATTCTGTGATCCTCAAAATATTTTGGGCTAGAGTTTGATCAATAATTAATACCCGTTGAACACGCAGTGAAAATCTCTCGAATGTCTTCGGATCAGTATTGGCATTTCAAATGAACAAACTGAGGGGCATTTCACATTGCTAAATGTCTTCTAAAAATTTAAAAAAAAATTATTTTTTTTTCAAATTAATATTTTTTAATGTTAATATCAAAAATAATTTTTTAAAAAATATGTATTATTTTAATATATTTTAAAATAAAAAATACTTTAAAAAACAATTACTACACTTCCAGACATCCTCAAATTCTGGATCGAACTCCAAGAAGAAAGAGGTGAAGGGGCATGTTAAGAGGAAAGAACGACCAGAAAGATTATAGTCCTCCAGGCCAATCAATGTTTAATACAGTACTCGATATATATAGATGCAGCATATAAAAAAATGTCAGTTCGGTGGTAAAAGAACAAGGGGAAAAAAAAAGACTGGTAAATCATAATTGTTAGAACATGGCAAGATTTTATGTCCATCAAAGAGTAAATCATCATTGTTTGCCAGCTCTAAGTTTCACAACAATTTCCATGCATCTAATAAGAATTGGTTCAAGCCTCAAATTTGTACAGTTGCCTTTGATAAAGGCTCCTTTGCTCTCTGACAAAACCTGAAAAGTGAGTCGAAATATCAGAGACTGAGACACTTCTGTGAATCAGTGAGCATGTATCCACAAGGCATGTGATGTATATTAATACCTAATATTCCCTCAAGAATAACAGAGTTTGTAAACAAAAAAAGCCTGAACCAGTTCAGTCCATGAAACTAAGTAGCAAAAGAAATCGAGGGCTTTTGCAATTCAAGGAATCTGCAACCTGTATTTCAAAATATCATCAGTTGGCAATACCCGATAATCAATGGCAAGAATTTCTGGAAGGTAATACACATACCAATAGGCTACGGTTCTGCAGAAGTACTATCTGAAGTTTTGAACATCTTCTCATATTGTTTTTTCTCCCGATCACGTCTCTCATTAATCTGCAAGAAATTAATTGTTTATGATTGCGACCATTTATTATCACAAAATGTTGCAAATTCTGTTAAATCCACCAACCTTCTTCCTAGCAGCATTAAGCTCCCTTTTTATTCCAGCTGAAAAGCATTATAAACCAAAGTAAGCTATCAGCAAATTCCAACGGATTCTTACTAAAATACCAGTCCAAGACTCCTCGAATTTATTCAGCGTGAATAAATTTGGGTAGGCTATTTTTAAGCATGCTTTAACATAGTCCCTGAAACTAATAATCTTATCAGAGAGCAAACATCTGAACAAAGCTTCAATCCCTAGAACAAACGCAGAATTATGTGCCATCAATACTAACCATCATTTGGCTCCAACTGCAATGCTTTCTTGAAGCTTTCGGCAGCAGCATCAACATCATTGAGAGCCATGTATGCCTGACAGATGCAGAAGAAAAATAACTATTAGTATCAAAAGGTAATTCCTCAAACATTATTCGTTAAACAAATCAAGGGAAAAGGGGGCACCAAAATATTTGAGCAAATTCTTAAAAGTTGAAACTAACATAGCATACAGAAGACGGTGAAAGAAAGCAACCCAGTCAGAATGCCAATGTAACACATTCCAGTGGAATGCAAGATACATGAGAAAATAACTGGAAGGAACTAAGCATGTTTTCCAAATAGAGAGCGGGGAGGTAAACCAGCTTGAAAGCTTCACTTCTCAGAAACAACCTTTAGTAGAACAGATGGACTACCTCACACCAAACATGTACAGAAGCTCCCATGATTCTGAGATTGAAACTATTCCCAATTGGAGATACTAACCTGTCCCTGGCGAAAAAGAGCTTTAGCATTGTTTTCTCCATCACGTATTGCAAAGTCTGTGTCCACAAGAGCTCCTTTCAGATCCCCCAATTTCAACTTAGAAGCCTACACAGAAGATCAAAAGCTTCAGTAGCCAGTGGCGGTAAAAATATCCAGATGATAATGAGAACAAGAACTTACTGCACTGTTTGTGAATATCTGTGACTTCGCCTTCCTCAAAGCTGAACTCTTCTCTGCAAAGCCACCAGAAGAAAAGGTATATAAATACATCAAAATGCAACCGAGTCACTGGGAATAATTAGCATAGCATTAAGAACACCAAGGTTTAAAGGAACTAGAAAGCTGGACCGCAGAGATTGTGCACCTTCATCAATCCCTTCTTTCTCCCAACAGATATCCAGATAGCGTAAAGCCTTCCGGTACTTTTTTAGCGCCATCTTATAGTCTTGTTTCTGCAACCATTAATTAGAAATCAGGTCATCAACACGTGTAAATGAAGAAAATGATAAAGAAAAACAAAAACGCCCATAGACAGTAGAGAATATTAATGGCTTGAAAAAATCAGTTCAACAAAAACCTTCACACCCCAACAATGTATATTGTCAACTAGAGTTCCTGAACTTTCTTTTTGAGTCCCGACAATTGTTATAACAATAAGTTGTACCAATGTGCCTTTGGTGCAAAAAAGAACATCAACCGAACATGAAAACCATTACCTTGAAATGTTCATTTCCAAAAGCCTTAATAGAATCTACAGCGCTCATCCACCATGACAGTTCATTAGGAATCTCGTTAAGGTCAGCTGGCCAATCGGGATAAGCATCACCATCCTTGAAGAAATTACATATCCCATCATCTGCATCCTCGGGAATCTCTCCACAATCAACAATTATAACATCAGAAGCAGGACAATCAGCATCACCAGTTGTAACATGCTCCATTGAACGAACAACTCCCATTCCTTTAACAACCTTGCCAAATACAACATGTTTTCCATCCAAATGAGAAGTGCGAGTTGTCGTGATAAAGAACTGTGAACCATTTGTGTTTGGGCCAGAATTGGCCATGGATAACATTCCCTTCCTTTCATGTTTCAGTTCAAAATTTTCATCCTCAAATTTCAAGCCATAAATAGATTCCCCTCCAGTGCCATCTCCAGCAGAGATATCTCCACCTTGAACCATAAAACCTTTGATAGCACGATGAAAACAACATCCCTGATATCCACAAAATAACAAGTAAAATCAACTGCAACAATCTTAAACTTTCCTTCCCGTAGGCCTTTATAGCCAATGCTGTGCACAGAAAAATAATAACTTCTGTCATATGCAATGGGCAATCAATAAAAAATTAAAGCCTATAGGTTGCCTAGAAATATCGATTGAGAAAAATGAACAATAATAAGATATCAATACCAAAGCACAAGAACTTTATTTACCACCAAAAAATAAAAAATAAAACCTCAACCTGAAGCCAGGAAAAAAAGGAAAACAAATAGAAACTGCCTGCCATGGCATTTCCAGTGGTCCAAAACCAGAAACCACCATTGCTGCAGTATCTCGAAGTACTGGGAAAAGAATACTTGAAGATTCTTTAGAATCAAGTAATTAAAAAAGGCACAAAGTCACGACTACTACTTCTCTAAACAATCAAGGACAACAATGACTTTTTCATCGTGAACTGAAAACCTAACTTCTACCCAGAAAAGCTTCTTTCTTTCTCACGTCTCAATGTCCAAACCCGAAAAGGTTTCGTTTTCAAAACTTAGCATCGACAACCAAAAGTAGAAAAGTGAAACAATCATCACAATCAAATACCATGATACCTAACAATATCCAAAATCAAAAGACTTTAGTACCCTTAAAATTCCCAAAAGTACCATCAGGTTTTAAACACCTAAAGATGTCTTTAATCAAGTACAAGCATAGTTAACACACACCTTGATGTTTGATCACTGATAAAAAAAACAAAACAACAGTAAACACTACCAACCCAAGGGGGACAAGACTGTATTTTCATCAACCAATCAAAAAACCAACTTGAACCCATCAACACAAACACATATCATACACAGAATTACTAAAAAGTTAATGAAGTAAAGCTAATACCTTGTAATGAAGAGGGACACCGGTGTTAGGTCCAACGCCTTTCTCACCAGTGCAAAGAGCTCTAAAATTCTCGGCAGTTTTAGGAACAACATCGTTGTAGAGCTCTATTACTATCCTTCCTTCCAACTCACCTCCTATGCTTATGTCTAGGAAACACCTTGACCTCCTCATCTCTCTCCCTATTTTTCTCTCTGTTTTTTTTTCTTTGCTTGCTATATATGCAGAAGAAAGAGTTTTGGATTCTAGAGAATTCTTTGCATAAAAGGAAGCAAGTGAAACCACCCCGGATGGTCCCCTTATATAGTAAACAATTCATACAGTTAGCACTCCAACTTCATTTCACTTCTTGCAATAAATGTAAACAAAAAGAAAAGAAAATTTTAGACTGCCTGCCTGTCAACGGCATTTTCAAACGTGTGTCTCCTTGTTTCAACACAACGTACAGTTTTTTGGCTATTTTTCTTGTTAGCAAAGGTTTTTCTTTTTTCAAAATTGGTAAAATAATCTAATTTATAGAAATAGTGAAATAATACTGTCTTTACTTGTCAAAATTGAACACCATATTTAAAATTATTACTATTTAAAAATATAATATTTCATATAAATTATGAAATGAACTGCATGGGTAAAGATGGGGAGAGAAAAAAAAATTATATCGAAACTCTAATTATAATATTATAATTATCAAAAATATTTTGACTAATTTAACAAATCAAGAAAGGTCATCAATTCTAAGTGAGAGAGTCATACTTCCTGTCTAAAAATAATGTGTAGTTCACTTGCTTTTAATACTGGATATTACCTACTCTGGTTATTGTTGTTGACTTTATTGGTATTATTAAATTTATTCTACTGAGATTTTTCTAATAATATTAGTGGTATCGTAATAAGAGCTTCAACGTGCCTTTCAAATTTTTTTTTTTCCTCTTTTTCTCTTTTCATTGTAATTTGTATATTTCATTTCATGATATATCTGAAATGTTGTTAACCATGACAAGTTTAAAATCACATTTTTCAATCATGACATGTAAATATTGTGTTATTTTTTTAATTATTTTTAAAATAGTATTACTTCGCATGGGATCTCAATGTATAATGTCTAGATAAATACTATTATGTGACTCGTATTAAAAATCAAATATTTTAGCTAGAGGATATTTTAAGTAAATATCAAAAGGTTCATGCATGCATGTAACAAAATAAATCGAGAATTATGTGTGCTAATAAATTTTTAAAAAATCATTAACGCTGAATAAAAATAAAGCTAAAAAAAATTAAGAAATGGGTGTACATCAAAATATTTAATATCGCAAGATGAAACATTTATTTGATTATGTTTGCTAAGTCTTGTTAATCAAGATATTTTTTTTATTTAATCAAATGACAATAATAATAGACACACATTAAGTTATTTGAATAAAATAAAAGGAAAGAAATATTATGCAAAGTTGCATATATCATAAAAATTATCTAAAAATTTTGTTTTTTTTATTTTTTAAAAATTAAATTTTATTTATACAAAAGATTAAAAAAAATGTATATGGATAAAAAAATTGCTTCAAAGATTAAACACACATTAGATAATTTTAAAAAAATATCCTTATCCAACAAAGGTTAAATAAGCAAATTTAAAAAATAAATGATATTAATTGAAACATAAATTTAAAAAATATTTTAAAAAAGACATTAAAAAAAAGGTATCAATAAAAAAATAAAAAAAAATAATAGCTCTGATATTGTAGTTTAACTTGTCAAACCTGTAATTCAAGTTATGGACTGAAAAGGGTTAAATAATATTTTTTTCTTTTTAATTAACACCTAACCTAAATACATGTATATTAGAGAGAGAGAGAAAAGAGGTGGAAAGAAAAGCCAAAAAATAACCTTCACTCAAAAGAGTTATGGACAAAATAAAAGAGTATTAATCTAAATATAAATAAAAAAATTGAAAAAAAATAAAAAGCATTATTTTTTAAAAAACAAGAATAAAAATATTTTTCTTTAAAAAGAAAATGTCAAGCGTTGTTGGGTCTATCAAGCCAGTCCAACCCACCTGGCCTATTCACTAGGACCCGTGTGCATGAGCCTTTTTATTTTGCATCTGGGGCGGATAAAATGTCGTCCGTCTTATTTTTTAAAAAATTAAATTAAATTATTTGACATAAAAATATATTATTTTGGTGATATAAATCAACGTCAATTATATTTTCTCTCTCTACATCGGAATGTGACGACCTCTCTTTTTCTTATCTCAAATCAGGGATTGAAAAAAAACAAAAATAAATTTTTGTACCAAAATAGATTTGGTAAAATATTGAGATACTGATCATGTATAGTTTCTAAAGTATAAGGATTAAATTAAACCTTTTGTATTAACTTTGAAACTATCATCAATTTATGGTCTCATTTTCTATTTTGGTCCCCAACCTTTAAAATTTCATCCCTAAACAATAATTTTTATTCAATTACCCAACCAAAAAATATTAATTTAAAATTAAAAAATATTTTTGTTTAAAAACCTTTTAAAATACAAAAATAAATATCCCCTGATGGACGGATGCAATGCAATAAATTATTGTAGACTTTTCTTTGGATAATTAGTGCCGCGGGGGTTCCGGGAGTTTAGGTTCTCGTTCTTCCCTTAGCTTTTACAAGGAACCTTTTGGATACGTCAATTGATATAACACTACACCAAACACCTTTTGACCTCCCCTTTGTACCTTTGGAGTAGTTGTAATTATCTAGTTTTTAATTTTACAGTATTTTTTCAAAATATTTTTAATTTAAAGATATATTAAAATATTTTTTCAAATAATTTTTTATTTTTAATACCAGCCAATGAAAATAATAAAAAACCTTAAAAAAATTCAATTTGATATTGTTTTAAGCTATAAAAGTTTAAACACTGTTTTAAACGTAAAATAAACCGTGCCTAAAATATATATACCAATTTATATATGCATTGTATACCTCGAATGTAATTAGGAAAATATTTAATTTTAGTACAGGTTAGAATAATCTACCCTAATAAACACTTTGATCCTTTCTATATATAAAAAAAAAAACAAAAAATCAGCACATCTCCGGTTAGGTGGATCATGACAAGTAACGTGTTTTTTTTTTTTTTTTTACCAACAACAAATGCTATCTTCAAACCAATTTGCCAGTAATGATTTTAAGAATATTCCTAAAAAACATTTAGAATTAAAGGGGTTGGTTTTCATGTAATAATACGATGATAGATGTCACAAAAGCACAAGGCACGGCATCTCCATCTTATGATTCACCGGAAAAGGGAAGGCATCCTCGGAGGAACCACCCCCCGAGTCAAGGAAAATTAAAAAAGGAGTGATAATAACAACACCAAGAGCCAAACAAAGTAGGGCCCACTCGATAGCTATGGAAATAATGCATTTTTAATTACGAATTTAGGGGTGGTTGAAACTGGCTAGGGAATTCCAATTCATTACATAAGCTCGACAGCGTTTCATCACGTTGGTGTGCCGGAATTCCTTGCATTGCGGGGGCCTTGATAGCGGCCCTTGACACTGCAATTATTTCGAAAGGTTTAGAAAAATAATTCGAGCCCTAGCTAGGGGTGAACGTCACCCACTCTATTGCAAAACAAAAAATCCACCGTGCAGTGAAATTGATTGATTGATTGATTCGTCATTTTAACAGTTCTCGGTCACAGTTTCTTATAGCCTGTTAGTTTTAGTGGAATTCGTTTTTAAAAAAAAATTATTTTTTTTAAATTATTTTTTTAATATTTTTTTAATATTTTAATATGTTGATATAAAAAATAATTTTTAAAAATAAAAAAATATTATTTTATATATTTTTAAATAAAAAAATTTAAAAAAACAACTATTACCCTGACATAATATCAAACAGTAACATGATATGAACTATAAATGTCCTGGTAAAAACTTTCCAATACATTAATAAAAAATTAATCCACAACCACACTTTACTTATCTCTCTTGCAAAATATTTTTCACTGTAATAATAT